>SKEO01000416.1_pt1 | contig 41187 bp, 29 predicted proteins | sample 4826801 | NCBI WGS metagenome assembly SKEO01 (sample SAMN11008807, study PRJNA524170) | human gut metagenome | biome: Human fecal sample; material: Feces; isolation source: fecal sample from pouch patient p3 | host: Homo sapiens | place: Israel: Tel-Aviv | collected 2016-02-25 | reverse complement strand
ACCGCACCCCCTACGGCGGCCGTAACTTCGAGTACTACTCTGAGGACGGCTTCCTGTCCGGCATGATGAGCGCCTACGAGGTCGCTGCCATTCAGGACAAGGGCGTCCACGTTGTCATGAAGCACTTTGCGCTGAATGACTGCGAGCAGGACCGTATCGGTCTGGGCGTCTGGGTGAACGAGCAGGCTGCCCGTGAGGTCTATCTGAAGGCCTTCCAGGCTCCTGTTGAGGTCGGCAACGCCAACGGCGTTATGATCGCCTACACCCGCTGGGGTGCTGTCTGGTCCGGCGGCAACTACGGTCTGGTCACCGGCATCCTGCGCAACGAGTGGGGCTGCGACGGCATGGTCATCACCGATAACGTGCTGACCCAGTATGTCAACGGTCCCGATGGTGTCATGGCTGGCGTGTCCATCTACGATGCCATGATGTCCTTCGTCACCGACACCCTGCCCAAGTACAAGAATGACCCCGTCATCGTCACCGCCATGCGCGAGGCCTGCCACCACAACCTGTATGCCATTGCCAACTCCTGCGGTATGAACGGCGTTGGTGCCGACACCACCATCAAGGTGATCCGTCCCACCATCGTTGCAGCAGTTATCGCTGTCGTCAGGGTTTCCGGCATCCTCTTTGTGCTGGGCCTGATCCTCTGGATCCTCGGTGCCCGCAAGCTGCGTAAGACTGAGGAGTACAAGGCCTACAAGGATTTCAAGAAGGCCCAGAAGGCCGCCAAGAAAGCCCAGAAGGCAAACTGATCTGAAGCATAGTCAATAAATATAGCCGGGCGCTCCCGTTTGAGAGCGCCCGGCTTTTTTTGCTATAACCGAAAGCCGGAAATCCCGCTGAAATGCGGTTGCAATGGGCGGGGGAAATGTCTATACTTGTACTATATAAACCAGCAAATGCGGTACAATACCCCGCTGCGGGTCTTGCCGCCCACTGTCAGGTTCTGGAACTGGTTGTACCCCGCAAAATAGTCCGCCGTGTTGGCAGAGATCGTCCACACCCACTCGGAATATTTGAGCCAGAGCGCATCTACAAGCTCCTGTGCGAACTCCGGCTGCAGGATTCCGGCCTGTACATCTTTCTCATAATAGGGATCCATATGCAGGGGGCGTGACTTTTTATACAATTATTGTTGCTGTGTATAAAGTACAAATTATGGGACAGCCGATGATTTATAATAGAAGTATCGAAGGGAAAGGCGCCCTTCCTCAAAAAAAGACGGAGGTAACCGCTATGCTGAAGGATATGGATTTCGGGATCTACGGCAAGGGGATTGACGGGTATGTACATTACTCTCTCGCAATGGACAATATCCGGGAAGAGGAGGCGCATCGTCAGGCACTGATGGATGAGTTTGACAGCGGTACAGACGCATACGACATAAGCGATTCCGATGCGGGTGATTTCAGTGGTGACGATTTTTGAGAAGTCCAACCCAAAGGAACATTCTTTATAAAGGCATTTATCACAATCACCGATTCATGGTAAGGTCGCGCTCGTTTTCGACGACCGCTTCTACCGCAAGGGTAAGGCCGCGCGCGATTTGGTGCAGATCCATGCTGGGCGTTCCCAGAGGCTTGCCGACGGCCTGCAGCTTGACAGCCTCACAGGCCGGGTTGACGGACTCCCCGCCGAACGGATCAAAACCGGTGATAAGGATCTTCATGAGGGAAACCTCCGCGTATTATTTCCTGCGCACGGCAAAACCAAACACCGTGCCGCAGGCACCGCCGACGATGTGCATAAAGTTGGCTACATTGTCCTGCACGAACAGAATATCATATACCTGCTGGCTCAGGTAGAGCGCACCGACAAGGATCAGAGTGATCGGAATACCGCCGTTCCGGCTGCCGGCCAGACTGGACAGCATGATGAGCATAAACACGATGCCGGAGGCGCCAAGCAGGGCGGAGGAGGGGAACAGCACACACTGCAGGATGCCGGACACAAGCGCGGTCATGAGGATGCCGCTCAGCAGGGTGCGGCTGCCGTAGCGCTCCTCCAGTGGGGGCGCGATGACAAGGAAAAGCAGCATATTGCCTATAAAGTGGTCCCAGCCTGCATGCCCCAGCACATGACCAAACAGCCGGACAAAAAACAGCGGATCGGCCAGCGAAGAGCGGTAGACGCTGAAAAGATGATAGGTTGTCCACCCGTTGGTCAGATGACCGAGCGCCAGCGAAGCAAGCGACAGAAAGAAAAAGGTCAGCGTGACAGGGGCGTTGTACTGCAGATGGATATTGCTGCGCTTCATGGCGGATGCGCCTCCTTTGTATAATAGTACCAGTATAGCATATAAGCGGCCGACCTGTCGAGAATTGAGGAAGCCTGCAAATAAAAAAGAGCAGACCGTAAAAGGTCTGCCCGCAGGGCTGGATCTGCAGCTGCTTCAGCGGATGACCAGTGGTCAGATCCATCGTGCTATTTCTTGACATGAAAATAAAACCTCATTTCGACAAAAATATGAATCCGTATGCCATGGAAGGCAAAATGAAGCAACAACCGGCTTTCCACAACGCAAGAAAAGTGCTATAATAAGTAACAAAATATCTGCTTTGGGTATGCCGCAGAGACGGTGCGCCTTTTCTTGCAGGAACTACTACAGGGAGGAAATCTTCTATGGAAAAAGCAACCGTGTATTTTACCAATGAGCTTACCCCGGAGGCAGTCGTGAAGATGTACCGCCAGCTGGGCGTTGATCTGCCCGGCAAGGTGGCCGTCAAGGTCCACAGCGGTGAGGACGGCAACCAGAACTACCTGCGTCCCGAGTTTATGAAGCCGGTCATTGATGCCGTGAACGGCACGGTGGTCGAGTGCAACACCGCCTACGGCGGCGCCCGCAACGAAACGCCCAAGCATATTGAGCTGATGAAAAAGCATTATTGGAGCGACCTGTTTGATGTCGATATTATGGATGCCGAGGGTCCCGATGTGCAGTGGCCGGTTGAGAACGGCAAGGTGCTCAAGGTCAACTATCTGGGTAAGAACATTGAAAACTACGACAGTATGCTGGTGCTGATCCACTTCAAGGGCCACCCGATGGGCGGTTACGGCGGTGCGCTGAAGCAGCTGTCCATCGGCTGCGCATCCAGCGCGGGCAAGGTCTATATCCACTCCGGCGGCAAGGTCACCGACCAGAATATCCTGTGGGAGAACACGGCCGAGCAGGATACCTTCCTTGAGGCTATGGCCGATGCCGCCTCCACCGTGGCAAAGCATTTTGCAGGGAAGATCGCCTATGTGGCAGTCATGAAGAACCTTTCGGTCGATTGCGACTGCTGTGCCGTGGCGGAGGATCCCTGCATGAACGATGTGGGTATCCTGTCCAGTCTTGATCCGGTCGCGCTGGACCGCGCCTGCATTGATCTGGTGCGCAACAGCAACGACCCCGGCCGCGAGCATTTTATGGAGCGCGTCAACAGCCGCCACGGCACCCACACGATCGATATGGCCGAAGCCCTCGGCCTTGGCACGCAGGAATACGAGCTGGTGCGGGTGTAAGCGGCGCTTATAAAAGACACCCGGCAAATTGGTGAGCGATTGGCCGGCAGCTGGGAGGTGCTGGGATGTACTTTGAATACGGCGCGCAGGAAACCGAATATCTTGCCCGGAAGGACAAGCGGCTTGGTGCGGCAATCGAGCAGATCGGCCATATTGACCGCGCAGTGGACGGTGATCTGTTTTCATCGGTAGTGCATCAGATCGTCGGGCAGCAGATTTCCACCAAGGCGCAGGAAACGATCTGGCAGCGGATGCAGCAGACCCTTGGCACCGTTGACGCCGGTCATATCCTTGCGGCGGGGGTGCCCGAGCTGCAAAAGCTGGGCATTACCTACCGCAAGGCGGAGTATATCACAGACTTCGCCCGGAAGGTGCAGACCGGGGAGTGCCGCATCGAGGAAATCTGGCAGATGCCGGACGAGGAGGTCATCCGGGTGCTGAGCAGCCTGAAGGGCATCGGTGTCTGGACGGCGGAGATGATCCTGCTGTTTTGTATGCAGCGGCCTGATGTTCTGAGCTACGATGACCTTGCGATACAGCGCGGGCTGCGGATGCTCTATCATCACCGCAAAATCGACCGCAGGCTGTTTGAAAAATACCGGCGCCGCTACAGCCCTTATGGCAGTGTAGCCAGCCTGTACCTGTGGGCCATTGCGGGCGGTGCGATTCCGGGTATGCGGGACTACGCACCCGCTAAGCCGGGCAGCAAAAAACCGAAAACCGTCTGAGCTGCATGGGGGAGCTGCTATGCTGTACACAGGCTATTATCGATCGCCGCTGGGCCGGTTGCTTTTGGCGGCTGACGAAATCGGGCTGACCGGACTTTGGTTTGAGAGGCAACGCTACTTTGCGCAGGGGCTTGCCCCGGTGCATACGGACGAAGAAACGCCGATTTTGGCGCAGACAAGACGCTGGCTGGATCTCTATTTCAGCGGCAGTGTGCCGGACTTTACGCCGCCGCTCCATCCGATCGGGTCGGACTTTCGGCAGGAGGTATGGGCGCTGCTGCTGCAGATCCCCTACGGAAAAACCACGACCTACGGTGCACTTGCCAACCAACTGGCCGAAAAGCACGGCCAACGCAGGATGTCCGCGCAGGCGGTAGGCGGCGCTGTCGGGCACAACGCGATCTCGATCATCATACCCTGCCACCGTGTTGTCGGGGCAGACGGCAGCCTGACCGGGTATGCGGGCGGGCTGGATACAAAGGCCCGCCTGCTTGCAGGGGAGGGTGTTCCAATCGCGGAAAGCCCGTGGTGCATACGGTCTGATATGTGAACTATACATGTCTGATATATACAAAATACTTTTTACACACTGCCCTTTTCCGCGTATAATAGGCGATGCAGATGAGGTAGAGGAGTGGAAAAGTATGCAGTATACAGAACTGACCCGAAAGGAATTGCAGCGGGAATACACCCGCCTGACCCAGCGGTACAGCAGCTACATGCGCGAACCGATGGAGCTTGACATGCGTGCCGAGGATCCCCTACTGGGACGGTGTGAGAACCGGCGGGCTGCAAAGCATTTCGGCACGGTGCTGGGCAAGGAACTTAGCGATACTGGCGCAGCACGCCCCACGCCTGCGGAGGATGCCGTGGCCGCATTATGCACGATGCCGGGCTGCGCCAACCGCACGGTCGAGCTTTGCCGCAGGGCGGGCGTCCTTTTTGATGCTGTAGATCACAGCACGGTGCTGGCCCGCATCATTCCGTTTGATGCGAAGTCCGAACAGCTGACCCATGCCGCGAGCCTGTTTGCCATCAGCGCGCGGCTTGCCGCACTGGAAAGCCTGCGCGGCACCCTGCTGCGCACCTGACGCACCGTAAACCATAAAAATAACCGAGCAGAAGTCACCCGGAAGGGTGCGGATTCTGCTCGGTTTTCTTTTTATAGTGCGTCTGTTTTGGCGGTAAACGGAGAGGGCGGGGGAGCACTGCGCATAAAGCGCGATCGGCCGCTATTTATCGGCGGGGGGGGGTAATGCGGAAACGCCGCACAGCCTGCTCAAGCATGGCAATGTCCACAGGCTTCGAGAGATGCTCGTCCATGCCGGCCTCCTTGCTTTTTTGCATATCCTCCAAAAAGGCGTTGGCCGTCATGGCCAGAATGGGAATCGTTTTGCCCAGCGGATTTTCGCTGCTGCGGATGCGGCGGGTGGCCTCCAGACCATCCATGACGGGCATCTGCACATCCATCAGGATCATATCGTAGTCGCCCGGCTTTACCTTGGCAAAGGCATCTACGATCTGCTGTCCATCGGGGTAGATCGTGCAGGTTGCGCCCTTGGATTCCAGCAGCATCTGCAGAATTTCCGAGTTGATCTCGTTGTCCTCGGCGCAGAGGAACTTCATGCCGCACAGCAGGGAATTGTCCGCCGGTGCATCATCGATCTCCGGCTTCTGCACAAGGGCAGCCTCGGTATCAATGGGAAATTCCAGCATGACCTCAAAGCGGGAGCCTTGGCCGGGGGCGCTTTCCACACTGATGACACCGCCCATCAGGTCCACAACGCTCTTGGTAATGGCCATACCCAGTCCCGTACCCTGCACATGGTTGGTGCCGGACTTTTCCTCCCGCGTGAAGGGGTCGAAAATGGTTTTCAGGTAGGCATCACTCATGCCGATGCCGTCATCCTGCACGATGAATTTGTACTTGGCGTAGTGCGCATCGCGGGGAAGCTCCTCGACCTCAAGCCGGATATGCCCGCCTGCGGGCGTGTACTTGACCGAGTTGGAGAGGATATTCATCAAGATCTGGTTCAGGCGGTTGGGGTCGGCCAGCACATGCTCATGCTGTACCGAGGTCGTGACCACGCGAAATTCCTGATTGCGCTGGTGGGCCTGCTCGCTGATAACGCTCTCGACCTGCTCGATCTGCTGCAGAAGGTCCATCTGCTCGATGTTCAGGGTGGTCTTGCCGCTCTCGATGCGGCTCATATCCAGAATGTCGTTGATGATGCCGAGCAGCAGACGCCCGGAGCTTTCCAGCTTTTCAAGATGCTCAGCCAGCTTGTCCGGCTCGTGCAGCTCGTTTTTCATCAGGGTGGTGATGCCGATGATGGCATTCATCGGTGTACGGATATCGTGGCTCATGTTGGACAGGAAATCGGTTTTGGCCTTGCTGGCGCGCTCGGCACCCTGCAGGGCATCCACAGCAACCTCCTGCGCGCGCTTCAGCTCGGCATTGCGCGCGGTAAGCTGCTGGTTGTAGCTTTCCAAACGCAGATTTGTCTCCTGCTCGGCCTGCAGGGCATCGCGCTGCATATCCCTTTGCAGTCTCCAAAGAATCAGAATGGTGGAAAGTGAAAAGACAGTGGCAAAGCCTATAATGATGGCGGTCACCAAATCTACCAGCTTTTGCGTGTTGGTGGCGACATCATCTGCCGGAACCAGAAACGCCAGTGTCCATGCAGCGTTTTCCATCTGCTTGAGGGAGTAAAAATACTCGGTTCCGTCCAGAACGGCGTTGGAGTAGCAGACACCGTTCTCTTGCAGCTCTGCCTTTGCCTGCTGAAAGGACGAGCCGTGCAGGTAGGACATTTGAGAAAGCACAGTGTAGACATTCTGACCCTTCAGCAGCTCGGTGTTATTGCTGTTGAACAGCTTGAGGCCGTTGTTTTCCAGCACATACACGCTGTTGTGGTCATCGTAGGCATCACAGCGGAAGTATGTGTTCAGCTGCTCCATGCTCTGCGCAATGCCGTAGTAGCGCAGGCTGATTTGCGCTGTGCCGGCTTGCAGTGTGATGGGAGTATCCAACCGCTTTAAGAATACCATGCGGGAATCGCTTTCCGTCAGCGAGTTGGTAACATAGTTGACCCATTCCGGGTCGTCCTCAAGGTAGTGCATCTCCCGCAAAAGACCTCGGCTGCCCTGCTGGGTGTAATACCGCCCGGCGGAATCAACGACCAGCAGGGTGATCTGCTTTTCTTCCAGATTGGAAAGGGTGGATACCCGCTGCAGATACGCATACAGGTCGGTGTCGGTCTGCAGGTCGGTGCCAATCAGGTAATTGCACTGGACATTGACATCTGCCCAACGGTTGCCAATAACATCCTCCAGATTGCGGAACATCTGGTGGGTGATCTCCTCCATCTGGTTCAGGCGTTCTTTATAGACAAGATTTTTGATATAGGTCCGGCTCAGGACAAAGAAGCCCGCGACTGCCGCAAGGCTGGCGAAGATGCAGGCCAGCAGGATGCGGCGGTATTTTTTATCCTTCCACATTTTGCGGCTCCGTTTCGTCCCATGCGGCGTTTGCACGGCTCAGCGTCTCAAAAGAGCCGAAAAACGCCTTCGCAGCGTCCATGCCCACTACGCCGGAATCCACAACCTCAGCCTCGGCCGCCAGCTTGTCACTGACACCGCAGATGGCGACCTGATAGGTCTTGTCCTTCTGCACGGCGGCGGGGCTTACCAGCACATAGGGATAGCATTTTCCGTTGCCGTAGGCATCGTAGCCCTCGGTGAACAGGTCATTGATCTGGCTGCCGGTCAGTGTCACGGTCTGTATGGTGCGATTCCAGCCTGTGGGCAAAATGACCGACAAATCGTAGTCAGTCAGCCCCTTGGCGTACAGCTTGCCGCTGACGCCATAGTGGTTCTGTTCAGTGGGGTTGCCGGAAATCCATGTCCCCAGCGAGACAAGGGCCAGATCGCTGCCGGTGGCCTCGGCAAAGCAGCGTCCCACAAGACGGGCGCAATCCTCCTGCGGGATGTCCTCAGCCGCGGTGGTGATAAGATCGGGCGTGTTGTTTACGACCTTATCCTGATCAGCGTCCAGCTGGGCGATGACCTCGTCGATCGTGGCATCGCCGCGCATAAAGTCCAGCATCTTGTTGCCGGTGGTCACAATGGTGTTCTCCCACCCGGAGTAGATAAAGGGTGCTGTGCTGCCGAAGTTCAGCGCATCGGCAATGTCGGTGTAATAGGTGTCGTTCGCTTTGGCGTTCTTAAAAGGCATCAGGCTGCTTTTGACTTTGGTTTCGGGGTATAGTGCAGTGGTGCCCTCCACGGTGGAAAGCACACGCATGACCTTTAAAGCATCCTCCAGCTTTTGGGGGTTCTGCTCCAGCCGCTTGTTCAGGCCGAAATAGCGGTTCACGCTCAGCACAAAGACATTCTGGCTGCCGTCCTCGGAAAGGTAGGGCATCAGGCCGAACTTGTCGCGGGTGCCGTCTGCCTCCACAATGCCGTTGGTGCTGCCCAGCAAAAACAGGGCATCGCCGTTGATCATTCGCTGGCGGGTCACCTCGTCGCTGGTGGGGTCGCCGTCACCGTTCAGCATACCGATGTCCCGCCATTTCTGGATATACGCCATGGTCTCCATCATACCCGGCGTGCCGCTGACATTGGCCTTGCCGGACAGGTAATCCTTCTGCCAGCGTTTGCCGTCCAGCGTACCGAGAAAGCCTGCGTCCGCAATGTTGCACATATATTGGAACCCATAGCCGGGGTACTGGCTCTGCGGCAGGCAAAGCGCCACACCTGCAGCCTCAGCCTTTTCGGCAAGCTGCTCCAGCTCGGCAAAGCTGGTGGGTACTGTCCAGCCGTTTTGCTGCAGCAGGGTCTTGTTGTAAGTGATGCCGTAGCAGTTGTAGACCGACGGCAGCAGATAAATGGCACCGTTGTCCGTGACCTCCTGCAGGCGGGATTCAATGTAATTGTCGGTGAAATCATAGCCCGCAAGGTCGATGAGCTGGTCGCTCATGTCATCGGTCATCGGGTTATAGACCGTGACGGTGCAGATGTCCGGCAGGTCATGGGCCTCGATCATATTTTGGATGCAGGAGGTCGTGTTGTCACCGCTGTAGGGAACGATCTCGATATTCACTTCCGGGTAGATGCTGTGGACCTTGTCGATAAAAGCCTCGACATTCAGGTATGGTGCCATAAAGGTGACAGCCTCATCTGCCGTGGACTCACTGGCGGCAGGTGCAGCGGCTTGACTGGCAGCACAGGCGGTAAGCAGGGCCGCTGCGGTGAAAAGGCTCAGCCCCCGAAGTGCCATGCACCGGAAATGGTTGTTCATCATCTGAATTTTCCCCTTCAGCTTTTTGTATCGCTTTCCCTCGATTATTATGAAAGAATGTTATAAGTTTATCACTTAGACACATTGATTGCAAGGATTTTTATGGCGCTTATACCAGTTTTTTACATGGGGTAAGGCGGAAAAGAAACATCCCGGCTGCTGGGCAGCCGGGATGCAGCCGGTTATTCGTTAAGTGAGCAGGTTTGTCATGCTCTTCAGGCTGACGCCCAAGGTGGAGGCATTGTGCAGCAGCGCGGAGGTCGCAGGCGGCAGAATGCCCATGGCGCCCAGTACGATCAGCATGCTGTTGAAGCTCATGATAAAACGGTAGTTGGCGCGGGTGCGGTGCTGCAGACCGTTGGCGATGGCTTTCAGGGTCACCAGTTCCCGCAGGCTGTCGGCGGCAATCGTGATGTCCGCGATCTCGCGCGCAATGGCGGCGCCGTCACTGATCGCAATGCCGACATCAGCAGCAGACAGGGCCGGGGAGTCGTTGATGCCGTCCCCCAGCATGATGACGGTGCGGCCGGCGGCCTTTTCGGCATCGACAAAGCGGGCCTTATCCTCGGGCAGGACCTCGGCATAGTAGGCATCTACACCGACCTGCTTTGCGATGACGGAGGCCGTGCGGTCGTTGTCGCCGGTCATCATGACCGCCTTTTGTATGCCAAGGCCGCGCAGCTGGCGAAGCACCTCGGCGGCCTCCGCGCGCAGGGGGTCGGCAATGCAGATGACGCCGGCCAGCACCCCGCCGATGGCAAGATACAGGTGGGAATACTCCGGCGGCAGGGCGTCAAATTTGGCGGTCTCAGCCGTCGGGATATAGCAGCCCTCATCCTCAAAGACAAAGTGCTGGCTGCCGATGACGGCCTTCTCGCCGCCGATGGTGCTGGCAATGCCATGCGCTACGACATACTGCACCTCGCTGTGCATTTCATCATGGCGGATGCCCCTTGCGGAAGCAGCCTGCACAACGGCGTTTGCCATCGAGTGGGGATAATGCTCCTCCAGGCAGGCGGCAATGCCAAGGACCTCGTCCTCTGTGCGGGTGCCGAACGGTACGATCTGCACAACGGTCGGGGTGGCATGGGTCAGCGTGCCGGTCTTGTCAAAAACAATGGTGTCGGCGTTGGCCAGTGCCTCAAGATACTTGCCGCCCTTGACTGTGATGTGGTAGCTGCCGCACTCCCGCATGGCGGACAGCACCGCCAGCGGCATCGAGAGCTTCAGCGCGCAGGAGAAGTCTACCATCAAAATCGAGATGGCGCGCGTAGCGTTGCGGGTAAGCGCATAGGTGACGGCCGTGCCCAGCAGGCTGTAGGGCACCAGCTTATCGGCCAGCGCTGCGGCGCGGGTCTCGCTGGCGGATTTCAGCTTTTCGGAGTTTTCGATCATCCGGACGATCTGGTCATAGCGGCCGCTGCCCGCCTGCTGTTCAACCGTCAGGGTGATCTGGCCCTCCTCCACAACGGTGCCTGCATAGACAACAGCACCGGCCGCCTTGCGCACCGGCTCGGCCTCGCCGGTCAGCGAGGCCTGGTTGACGCTGGCCTCACCGTCCAGCACTCTGCCATCCAGCGGGATCACGCTGCCGGTATGTACGATGATGGCATCCCCGGTGCGGATCTGCGAAATCGGGACAAGGACCTCGCCCTCGGCAGTAAGCTGCCAGACGCGGTCCACATTCAGCGACATGCAGTGGGCCAAATCGCCCAGCGACTTTTTGCGGGTCCATTCCTCGAGCAGCTCACCCAGCCGCAGCAGGAACATGACCGAGCCTGCGGTGGAAAAGTCACCCCGCAGCATAGATACCCCGATAGACAGCGCGTCCAGCACCTCGACCTCCAGTCTGCGGTGCAGCAGGCAGCGCAGACCGTGCCAAAGGTAGCGCACACTGCATACCGCCGTGTAGGCAAAGCGTATCGGTGCAGGCAGGAACAGCTTGCGCGCAAAGTGGAAAAGCGTCAGATTGACGAGCTTTTCCTGATACTCATGGTTTACGGCGCGCGGGCTGTTGGCGGATACCTCGGTCAGGGCCTGCACATCAAAGCGGAAGGCGGCTGCGCCGTGCAGTACATCGGTGCGGGCACCCGTGTAGGTGATGACGGCGTCACAGGTGCGCTCATACACAACGGCAACGCGCACGCCGGGCAGATCGGCAAGGTAAGCCTGCAGCTGGTCGGCCTCGGCCATGGAAAGCCGCGGCTTGTTGAGATGCAGGCGGATGCGCCCGCGGCTCTCATGCAGAATGTTCCATTTCATTATAATTATGCTCCCAACAATAAAAAGGCTTCTCCGCGAGTGGGAAAAGCCTTTGCAGTAACCGGCAAATCAAAGCCAGAGGTGTAACGGCTGCAGCCGACTTGCGGCCGAGTCGTCATAGCTTACTCGGCCTTCTCGTCAGCGGCGTCCTCGATCACGGCATCGTCATCGGCGTTGCGCTGCTCGTTGATCTCCTTGGCGTCGGCCAGAATGTCGCCGCAGTTCTCCTGCAGAGAGGTGGCGGTCTTCATGACCTGATCCTTCATGCGCAGCACGGCGGCGGTACACTGGGTGTACAGCTTCTTTGCATCCTTGCTGGTCAAAATCTCAATACCGGCGGAGCCGAACAGTGCGCCGCCTGCGAACAGACCGATCTTTGCCCAATTCATAACTCATTTCCCCTTTACTATCCTAATACGGTATACGGTCTGGATTTTACAAATAAACCCAGAAGGTTTACTAATTATTTTACAACGCTTGCCCATCTGAATGGTAGGTAAAAAAGACAGGAATCGTGCAATTTGGATTTTATTCAGCGCACGGGCAGGCAACGCGGCGCAGCTCTGTGGGGCGGCGGCCGGTATGGCGGCGGAAGGCAGCGGAAAAGCGGCTGGGGTCCTCATAGCCGACACGGTGCGCGATCTCCGCTACAGGCAGATCGCTCTCCTGCAGCAGCCGCGCGGCTGTGTCCATCCGCACAGTGCGAAGATAACCGGCCACCGGCACCCCATAGAGCGCCTTGAAGCAAAGCTTCAGGGAGCTTTGGGAGAGATGAAACTTAGCCGCCAGCTCTGCAAGGGTGATGCGGCTGTCCTGATGGGCGACCAGATAGTCGTGCGCCTGACGGGTGCGCTCCAGCATAAGCCGGTCAAAATAGGGGGTGCGGGGCGTATAGGCGGCATAGCGGCTGATCAGGGTATCCCAATGCGCCAACGCAGCGCTTGCCACGCGGGGATCGTACATGATGCCGCTGTTTTTCTCGATCTCGCAGCGGCATGCCGCGCCGGTCATCGCGGCGCGGTAGCTGCGGCTGCTCATCATGGCGTCGATCGAGTCCGCCACAGCGATAATGCGCGAGCCGAATGGAATATCGGTCCCGGATAAGCCATCGGGGTAGCCGCGGCCGTCCCAACGCTCATGATGATGCAGGACCAGCACGGCAATATCCTGAAAATCCGCGACCCTGCGCAGTATATTATAGCCTGTGACGGGGTGGCGGCGCATCTCCTGCCATTCATCGGCAGTCAGCGGCCCGGTCTTGCGCAGCACGGCGTCCGGCACGGCGATTTTCCCAATATCGTGCAGATGGGCGGCTATATGGATAAGCGCGGTCTCGTCCGGGTCCAGCCCCAGTGCGGCTGCAAGCACAAGGACCATGTCTGCAACGCGGTTGGAATGGCTGGCGGTATAGGTATCGCGGGCATCCAGCGCGGAGACAATGCTCTCGATCAAATCGTGATACTGCAGCAGGTGCGCTGCGGCGTGCGGCGGGGCGGTCAACTGCCGGGGCTGGTCTGCCATGGATCCGAGCTCCTTCCACAAAGTTAGTAAGTGCTAACAGTTAGCATAGACTATATTAGTCTAAACAAACTAACTTGTCAATAGGAAATCGAAAAAAGCAATAAAAATAGACGGGCAGTTTAAGCGCGCACATCCTGCCGGCGCAGCAGCAGCCATGCCAGCGCGAACATCACCGCCAGCCAGAAGATGCAGCTGAAGGCAAACAGCCCGTAGCTGCCCACCAGAGTATCCGCGCTTTTGTTGGAGTTCATACCGAGTTGCATCAGAGAATAGGGCCACAGGAGTCCAAAGCCTTTGGAGCTGATAAAGATGCCGGTAATGCCGCCCAGCAGGCCCAGAAAGATGGGCACTGCAAAGCTGCGTATGACCATGGCCAGCACCAGCTGTGCTGCAATGACGGCCAACGCACCCAGCAGTCCCCGCAGTAAAAACAGAGGTAAGGTGACCGGCGGCAGGCCGGGCAGCTGGGCAAATACCTTACCGCAGAACACAAACAGCGCAAATACAAAGCTGTGGGTCAGCAATGCCAGCTTTGCCACCACCGCAAACTTTGCGGTAAACAGGTCCAGCGGCGGCACAGGGCTTGCCATGATGAGGTTCCAGTTGTGCCCCAGATGCTCCAGCCGCCACAAGTAGGCAGCATAGGTGGCGACCATGGCGGGGAAAAAGAGCATGGAATAAAACAGGGTGTGCTGGGTCCACAGGCTGTACCAGCCATCGGTGAGGATCTCAAGATTCTGCAGATAATTGAAGGTGCCATAGGTGGCGGAAAGAATGGGAAGCGCAAAGAACATTACCCAGATGGGGGATGCGTGGAGTTTACGGTTCTCCGCAAGAATGCAGCGTTTCAGCATGGCTTTATACCTCCTCGTCCTGTACCTTGCGCCACGCAAGGGCGAACAGCACAGCGCCTAGCGCAAGGGTAAAGGCAAGCAGCCCCCAGTTGAAGGGGCGGGTGCCGTAGGTGACGGTGTGGGTGGCCTTGTCCCAGTTTGCCACTTCGTAGGCGCTCAGAGGAATGTAGTACCCAAAGGGCACAAAATAACTGGCAATGGGCGGCATAAAGGCAGAGAACAACCCGACCAGCGCCCCCACAATACCTGCACAGAGCGCCGGAAGGGGATTGCCGACCCACAGCATCAGCAGAAACTCGCCGAAGAAAAGCATACAATCCACGGCCAGTGTGCAGACGAACAGATAGGCCAGCTGCCCCGCAGGAAAGACCTCGGTGTAGCCGTGGACGCGCCCAAGCACCGGCACGCAGATCAGCTCCAACACCGTGACCAGCAGCACCTCCGACACGCCAAAGACTGCCTTGCCCGCAAACAGGCTGCGGCGGCTCTGCAAAGTGTAGAGCAGCTTGGGGGTATTGCCCTTTATCTCCATATCCCACAGCCGGGAGGCCAGTACCGCCATCATCACCGGCATCAGAATGGCTTCAATGACAGGCAGGCTGTAAAGCAGGGCGCTGTAACCGTTGGCCAGCTCATCCGGGGCTGCCGGAGCAAGGCCGCCCACCCACAGCACGACAATGCCGGGAATCAGCAGGCAGAGGGCAAGGTCGTGCCGGCGGCGGGCCTTTTGCAGCTCCGTAAAAAAGGCTGTCATGTTACGCCACCTCCCCGCTGCTTTGGGTCAGGCTGAGGAAGATGTCCTCAAGGCTCTTGGTCTGTGCAGTCAGCCCAATGACACCGGCACCGCTTTCGGCAAGGGTGCGGACCAGCGCGGCCAGTGCTTCATCCCGCAGCGGGGGAAGCTGCAGCGTGTCCGGCTGGTCGGTCAGCCTTGCGGCCGTCACCCCCTGCTGCTGCAACACGGCAAGAGCCTTGGGGACTGTCAGCACCCGCAGCAGCGTGCCGCCTCGGCTGTGCTTTTGCAGCTGCTGCAGCGAACCCTCAAACAGCAGCTTGCCGTGGTTCAGGATGCCGACCTGATCCACTATCTGCTCGATCTCGCCCAGCAGATGGCTGGAGATCAAAACAGTGGCGCCGGTGGTCTGCGGCATCGAGGCAATGAGGCTGCGCATTTCCTGAATCCCGGCCGGGTCCAGACCGTTTGTGGGCTCGTCCAGAATCAGCAGTTTGGGGCTGCCCAATAGGGCCATGGCGATGCCGAGGCGCTGCTTCATGCCCAGGGAATACTGCCCTACCTTCCGGTCAGCGTCCTTAGTCAGGTGTACGATGTCCAGCACCCGGCGGGTATCCCTGCGGTCAACGCCCTTCAGATCGGCAACGATGGCCAGATTTTCCCGCGCGGTCAGGTGCAGGTAGCCGGAGGGCGATTCGATCAGACTGCCGGTCTGCCGCAGCAGCGGGATACGGTTTTTCTCGTTCATGGGCTGCCCCAGCAGCGCCACGCTGCCGCCGGTGGGATGCACAAGGCCCAGCAGCATCTTCATTGTGGTGGATTTTCCCGCCCCGTTGGGGCCTAGAAAGCCGTAGACGCACCCCTCCGGGACGCACAGATCCAGATGATCCACTACAACACGGCCGTGATAGCTTTTGCAAAGGGCATGGGTCTCAATCACAGGTTTCATACAAGGTTCTCCTTTCACATTCACGATCCTTTCGGAATGCTGCCAGAATACACCCGTCATCTTAATCCTGCCGGAAGGATAGCTTAATTTGCGCTTAAATTTACGGGCGTTCTCTTTTGCGGCGCAAAAATTGTGGTATAGTAGGGAGGGAAAAGGAGGAAACGCCTTGTGAACACCATTTATGATGCGAAAATCCTGATTGTGGATGACAACGCCGATCTGCTGGCACTGCTGTGTGAGCAGCTGCGCGGCGCAGGCTATGGGAAGATCTGCACAGCACAAAGCTGCGGGGGCGCACGCGCCGCCTTTGCGGCCGGGCAGCCGGAGCTGATGATCTTGGACATCAACCTGCCGGACGGGGACGGGTTTTCTTTATTCCGTGCGCTGCGGGCCAAAGCGGATGTGCCGGCGTTATTTCTATCAGCACGGGATGCGGATGCAGACCGGCTGTTCGGGCTGGGGCTGGGGGCGGACGATTACCTGACAAAGCCCTTTTTGATGCAGGAGCTGTTGCTGCGGGTGCAGCATATTCTGCAGCGGGCTTACCGGGCAGAATTGTCAGCGGCAAAACCAACGGTATTGCAGCTTGGGCCGCGCAGCGTAGACCTGAACGATGCCGTTGTCAGCCTGCCCGACGGAAAAACATTGGCGCTGACAGCTACCGAGCTGGCCCTGCTGCGCAAGCTGGCAGAAAACCGGGGGCATATCGTGACCTATGATGCCATCTGCGATGCTGTCTGGGGTGCGGATTATTATGGCTATGAGAACAGTCTGGGCGTACACATCCGGCATCTGCGGGAAAAGCTGGAAACCGAGCCCGGTGCGCCGCGGTTCCTGCGCACGGTGCGGGGCATCGGCTATAAACTGACAAAGGAGGAAGAGCCTTGAAAACCTTTGCACGGCTGATCCGGCGGTATGTGCTGGCCGCTGTGGGCGTTGTGCTTTTGCTGCTGTTTTCCGGCGTTGCCCTGCTGGGGTGGCTGGGCTGGCAGGAGGGCCGCCGTCTGCCGCAGCGGGAATACGCCTCCAGCGAAATTGCAGATGCTATGGTGGAAACGGCAGACGGGCTGGCGCTGGGGGCGGCGCACACGCCGCAGGAATGGATGGACGGCTATGCATGGGCCATGGTGTTGGATGATGCCGGCGCTGTCCGGTGGAGCTACGAGCTGCCGAAGGAACTGAACCACACCTATACGGCCGGCGAAATTGCCCGGTTTGCCCGCTGGTATCTGGCGGATTACCCGGTGTTCTGCTGGGAAGAACCCTACGGTCTGTTTGTTATAGGTCTGCCCAGGGGGAGCCTTTGGCGGTACAGCGTGTACAGCTCGCCGGAGCTTGTGATGAACATGGCCGGAATCCTCCCGGCGGCAGCGCTGGGATTGCTGCTGCTGGGGCTGGCGCTTTGCCTTTGGCTGAGCTGGCGGGGGGCAAAGCGGCTGGAGACCGTAGCAAACGGTCTGGATGCGCTGGCACAGGGGCAGAGCGTCCAGCTGCCTACCAATGGCTTTGCAGGGGAACTGGCGGAAAAGCTGAACCGGACCGGCGCCCAGCTGCAGGCCAAAAACGAGATGCTCGCCCGGCGGGACAATGCCCGCACCCAATGGATCGCAGGGGTCAGCCACGATGTGCGCACCCCGCTGGCCCTGATCATGGGCTGGGCGGAGCAGCTGGAGCGGGACGCAGAAACGCCGGCGGCCTCCCGGCGGAAGGCGACCGGCATACGAACCCAGTGCGAAAAGCTCCGCACCCTCATAGATGATCTGAACCTGACCAGCAAGTTGGAATACGGCGCACAGCCGCTGCGCAGAAAGAGCCTCCGGGCGGGGCCGCTGTTCCGCGCGTTGGTGGCGCAATTTTGCGAGAACGCGCAGGAAAAAAAGTGTGAGATTGCGCTGGAGCAATCAGAGCAGAGCGAGCAGGCAATGCTTTGCGCAGACCGCGCCCTGCTGGAACGATTGCTTGACAATCTATTGAACAACAGCATCCGCCACAATCCCGGCCGGGTGAGCATCACCGTGCGCACCGAAGCGGCGGGGGACTGCTTTTGCCTGACAGTGGCCGATGACGGCTGCGGCTACCCACCTGCTGTGCTGGCGGCTATGAATGCCCCCGAGCCCTGCGAAAATGCTCCGCACATCCTTGGCCTGCATGTGGTGGAGCAGATCGCCATCGCGCACGGCGGAAAAGCAGAATTTGCGCAGAATATCCCGCAGGGCGCAAAGGCGGTCATCAGCCTGCCGATGGAGTGAAAAGCTTGGATAGCGCTGCAAAATACAAACGCCTCCGGCAGCTTATGTTGAAGCACAAACATAAGCTGCCGGGGGCGTTGCTTTATGGGCTTCCGGCTTATTCCTTTGCCGCCGGAATGCGGAGCTGGGCGCGGTATTCGGTCGGGGTGATGCCGTAGAGAGCGCGGAAGCTCTTTACAAAGCTGCTGTAATTTGTAAAGCCGCTGGCGGAGCAGGCGTCCAGCACGCTCATACCGGCGGCAAGGGCGTTGCGGCAGTGCTGCATCCGCAGGTTGGTCAGATAGCCGTGGACGCTCTCGAGGGTGTATTCCTTGAACACGCGGGAAAGATGCTCCCGGCTGGTGTAGGTGTAGCGCGCCAACTGTGCAACATTCAGCTGGGGGTCTGTGTAGTTCGCCTGCAGGTAGGCAACCGCCTTGGCAACCAGCAGGCTTGTGGCGGAGGGCGGCGGCGCGGCGCGGCGGCCGTGGATCACATGGCAGAACAGCAAAATCAGCTCGGTCACCTCACAGCACTGGACCGCCGAACGGATCGGCTCATCCAGATAGACGGTCTGTGCCATCCGCTCCAGCAGACCGCGGAAATCCCACCGTATGACCGAGTCGGCGTCAAGTATGACAGGCTCGCCCTGCCATAAATGGTCGGTCAGCCCGCTCTGCACCCAGGCGCGGTCCCAGATGTCGGGCGCGATCTGCACGACAAGCCGTTCAGAGGTGTCCGCCGTGATGTTGAACTTGCCGGAATGGAACATCTCCCCGGGAAAGAGGATCAGCTCCCCCAAGTGCAGGTCGTAGACGCTGCCGCCGATGGAATACCGCACACTGCTGCCCGATACCGGCAGGATCAGCTCATAGTAGGGGTGCGAGTGTACGACCGACTGGCTGTTGAGCTGGTTGGTGTACCATGCTACCATGACATCGCCGCCCTGCAAGGCTGAGCTGGCCTTCTCCTGCGTGAGAAGAGAATCTACATAATGCGGTACTTTTTGTATGATCATGGCGCAGGCCTCCCCACGAATTTTGTCCTTAGGACGATTATATCACATTTTGCGATATTTGCGCTACAAAAAGCAGAGAAATTTGACCGCATATTTGATATTATAATGACGAAATAAGGCAACAGTAGCAATTATCACAAAAACAAGCACGCAAATTTGTGAGGATTGCACAAATCATGCCGAAACAAACGCTTTTTCCACTTGACCAACGCAAAAGAAGAAAGGGGAAAATCTATGAAAGTGTGCTACACCGGCGGTGCTGTCAAGGACTGCGGCAGTTACTATTCCGTTGCAACCAACGCTGTGGAGCTGCGCATCTGGTTTTTGACCGATGACATCCTGCGCATCCGCGCCGGCTTTGACGGCGACTGGGACGAGGCCTCCTACAGCCTGACGATGACCGCATGGGAGTCCCGCACCGATGCCCTGATGCAGGGCTGCCGCAAGCGCGTAGAGCCTGCTGCCGCCGTTTTGACCGATGGCGAAAAGCAGGCTGTGATTCAGGGCGAGCGCCTGAAGGTCGTGATCGAGAAGGAACCCTTCCGCATCATGGCCTACGACAAGGACGGCAGCCTGCTGCACGCCGACATTCCTGACCTTGCCTACCGCGAGGACAGCAACCGCCGCCGCATCCATGCCAGCCAGATCGAGGCCGATGACTGCTTCTACGGCTTCGGTGAGAAGTCCGGCGAGATCAACAAGGCCGAGAAATACATGAATATGGCCCCCGGCGATGCGATGGGCTACAACGCCAAGGAGACCGACTCTCTCTACAAGCACATTCCTTTTTATATCCGGCTGAACCGCGGCACAAAACAGGCGGTCGGTTACTTCTACCACAACACGGCCGAGTGTGATTTCAACATGGGGCGCGAGAAGCGCAACTACTGGCATCGCTACTCGTCTTACCGCACCGATGCGGGCGATATTGATCTGTTCCTGATTGCAGGCCCGTCCATCCGCGAGATCATCGAGCGCTACACCGACCTGACCGGAAAGAGCGTCATGCTGCCGAAGGCTGCACTCGGCTACCTCGGCAGTTCGATGTATTACCCCGAACTGCCCGAGAACAGCGATGACGCGGTGCTGGATTTCATCGACACCACCCGCGAGGAGGGCATCCCCGCAGACGGGTTCCAGCTTTCCAGCGGTTATTGCGCAGTCGAGACGGCCGAGGGCATCAAGCGCTGCACCTTCACATGGAACCACAAGCGCTTCAAGGACCCGGCAGACTGGTTCGCCCAGATGGAAAAGCGCGGCATCGTCGTCTCGCCCAACATCAAGCCCGGTATGCTGCTGGTTCACCCGCTGCTGGACGAGATGAAGGAGAAGGGCATGTTCCTGCCCGCCTCCGATGACAACGCGGGCCTCGATGGTCTGGCTGTCGGCACATGGTGGGGCGGCCCCGGCCTCTTTGTAGATTACACGAAGGAATCCACCCGCCTGCACTGGAAGCAGTACATCAAGGACGCGCTGCTCAAGTACGGCTGCCGCTCCATCTGGAACGACAACTGCGAGTATGACTCCCTTGTTGACAAGGACGCCAAGGTCTATTTTGAGGGTAAGGGCAGCACGATCGGCACGATGAAGCCGGTCATGAGCAACCTGATGTGCCAGCTTTCTAACGAGGCCATCGAGGAATACGACCCCGACTGCCGTCCCTTCTCTGTCTGCCGTTCCGGTCACGCCGGTATCCAGCGGTATGCACAGGTCTGGGCCGGCGACAACCTGACCTGCTGGGATACCCTGAAATACAACATTGCCACGATTTTGGGCATGGCGCTCTGCGGCGTTTCCAACCACGGCTGCGACATCGGCGGCTTCTTCGGCCCCGCGCCGGAGGGTGAGCTGTTTGTGCGCTGGGTGCAGAACGGCATCTTCCAGCCGCGCTTCTCCATTCATTCGACCAACACCGACAATACCGTCACCGAGCCTTGGATGTACAGCGACAAAAAGCAGTACATCAAGGAGGCCATCGACTTCCGCTACAAGCTCAGCCCTACGCTCTACTCGTTGATGGAGCGCGCGCATGAGAACGGCCTGCCCATCTGGCAGCCCACCTTCGCGGTGTTCCAGAATGACCCCGCAACCTACGATGAGGGTGTCGATTTCATGTTCGGCGATTCTTTGCTGGTGGCCAATGTTGTCGAGAAGGGCCAGACCGTTCGCCCGGTCTACCTGCCCAAGACCGAAAACGAGAACGAGCGGTTCTACGACTTCTACACCCGCGAGGAGTACGCCCCCGGCCAGACCGTTGAGGTGCCGGTCGATATTGCCAGCATTCCGCTGTTTGTGCGCAGCGGTGCCATCATCCCGATGAGCGGCAACGCCCTGCATAACCTGATGACCGAAAAGACCACGGCGCTGGACATCCTGATGGCCCCCGATGTGGATTCCGAGTTCACGCTGTATGAGGATGACGGCCGCACGAACGACTATCGCAACGGCGCTTATCTCAAGACGAAGATCGCTGTCAAGGCGGGCGTCAAAACGGTCGTGACCTTTGCGAATGAGGGCAATTACGAAACGGCTGTCGAGAGCATGTACCTTGACATGATCCACCGCGAGAAGTCCCCGTTCTATGTGCAGGTGGACGGCAAAGAGCTGCCGCACTTCCTGCACCGCCGCAAGTTCGAGCAGGCCGAGAGCGGCTGGTACTACAGCCAGCGCCTCAAGAGTGTGCAGATCAAGTATCCCAACCCCAAGCAGGATCATGAGGTGCTCGTATCCTTCGAGCAGTTTGATTTGATTGGAATGTAAGGGGGAGGCGGCGGTGAGGAATCCCTCCGCCCTCGCTTCGCTCGGCCACCTCCCTTTGACAAGGGAGGCTTTAAAGGCCCCCTTGTCAAAGGGGGCTGTCCGCGAAGCGGACTGGGGGATTCTCCGCCGAACCTGCCCGCAATGACCACATATATCAGAAGGAGAGATACCATGTTCAAGAAAATCGCAGCTTTGGGTGCTGCGGCTGTGCTGGGGATCGGTCTGCTGACCGGCTGCGGCGCATCCGCCTCCACGGCCGATGCAGGCTACAGCGCCGAGAATCCGCTGGTTCTTACGCTGGCCCACGGCCTGTCGGAGACCCACACCGTCCATATCGCTATGACCCAGTTTGCGGAGGAGGTCAACGAAAAGACCGATGGCCGCATTCAGGTCAAGATCTTCCCCAACGGCCAGCTTGGCAGCGAGAACGAGAACCTTGAGCAGCTGCAGGCGGGTGTTATCGCCATGACGAAGGTCTCCGCCCCCGGCCTTGCCACCTACAACGAGGCCTACAACGCCTTCGGCCTGCCCTACATTTTTAATGACACGGAGGATTTCTACCATGTCATGGACTCGCAGGAGATGCAGGACTTCTTCCTCTCGACCGGCGAGGACGGCTTTGTCACGCTGACCTACTACACCTCCGGCGCCCGCTCCTTCTACACGAAGGATAAGGCCATCCGCACCCCGGCAGACCTCAAGGGCCTGAAGATCCGCGTGCAGGATATGAAGAGCCAGACCGATATGATGAGCTACCTCGGCGGTATCCCCGTTGCCATGTCCTACGGCGATGTCTATACCTCGCTGCAGACCGGCATCATCGATGGCACCGAGAACAACGAGACCGCCCTGACCACCGGTAAGCACGGTGAGGTCTGCAAGGTCTACTCCGTTGACCAGCACGCCATGATCCCCGATGTGCTGATCATGAGCGAAAAGGTCTGGAAGACCATCAGCCCGGAGGATCAGCAGATTCTTCTTGAGGCTGCCCACGACTCCACCGATGCCCACAAGGTCATGTGGGACACCGCAGTCGAGGAGGCTGTCAAGGAGGCACAGGAGACCATGGGTGTCGAATTCGTCTACGATGTCGATAAGGAGGCCTTCCGCGAGGCCACCCAGCCCATGATCGAAGCCTACGAAGAAGAGTATCCCGGCGTCAAGACGCTGATGGACACCATTGAAAAGGCAAGAGGGGAGGAGTAAGCCATGAAAAACACCTTTGCAACGATTAAATTCTGGATGGATAAGATCCTGAGCATCGCCTGTGCGATTCTTCTTTCCTTCATGACCATTCTGGTGCTTATTCAGGTGTTCTCCCGCTATGTGCTCAACAGCCCCGTAGCCTTTACCGAGGAGCTTGTCCGCTACAGCCTGATCTGGACCGGCTTCATCGGCGCGGCCTACGCCTTCTCCACCCGTGAGCATATGTCGCTGACCCTCGTCCGCGACAAGTTCACCGGCAAGGCCCACACCGCCCTGCTGGTCGCCATTGACGGCCTGATCCTCCTGATGGCGATCTTCGTTTTCACGATCGGCGGCTTCAAGCTGGCTGTTTCCGCCAGCCGCGAGTTCTCGGCGCTGCTGGGCATCCCCCGCAGTCTGGTTTACGCCATCGCCCCGATTTCCGGCGTGTTCATTGTGATTGCGCAGATCATCAACATCTATGAGGACATCACCGGCGAAAAAGTAGAATCCAAGGAGGGTGCAGACAAATGAGTATCACCATGACCACCGTTATCCTTTTCGCTGTGTTCGGCGTGCTGCTGTTCCTCGGCGTGCCCATCTCCATCAGCATTGTGGCATCCTCTATCGTGACGGCCATGTCTACCCTGTCCTGGGACCAGATCACCTTTATCACGATGCAGAAGATGAACTCCGGTGTTGAGTCGTTCTCCCTGCTGGCTGTGCCGCTGTTTATTCTGGCCGGCAACATCATGAACAACGGCGGTATCGCCAAGCGCCTTGTCAACTTTGCGCAGCTGTTTGTCGGCAAGATTCCCGGCTCGATGGCACAGGCCAACATCCTCGGCAACATGCTGTTTGGCGCACTGTCCGGCTCCTCTGTTGCCGCTGCGTCCGCCATGGGCGGCTGCATCAGCCCTATTGAGGAGGAAAACGGCTACGACCCTGCCTACTCTGCTGCGGCGAACATCGCCTCGGCCCCCACGGGTCTGCTGATTCCCCCGACCTCCGCCTTCATCGTCTACTCCACCGTCGCGGGCGGTGTGTCCATCTCCACCCTGTTCATGGCCGGCTACATCCCCGGCATCCTGATGGGTCTGTGCTGCATGATCGTTGCGTTCATCGGCGCAAAAAAGGCCGGCATGAAGGCCACCGGCTTTGACCGCAGCCAGAGCGTGCTGAAAACCGTCTGGGATGCAGTTCCGTCCCTGCTGCTCATCGTCATCGTCATCGGCGGCATCGTCTCCGGTGTCTTTACCGCCACCGAGGGCGCAGGCATCGCGGTTCTGTACTGCCTGATCCTCTCTATCATCTATAAGAGCATTGATTTCAAGGGCTTCCTTGGTATCTTGCTCAACTCTGCCAAGACGAGCGGCATCATCCTGTTCCTGATTTCCGCTTCCTCTGCCATGTCCTTCGTTATGGCGTACTCCGGCATCCCGGCCGCCATCTCCAACGGCCTGATGAGCCTGACCGACAACAAGTATATCATCTTCCTGCTGATGAATATTATTCTGCTGGTCATTGGCATGTTCATGGACATCACCCCGGCCATCCTGATCTTCACCCCGATTTTCCTGCCCATCGCCATCAGCTTCGGCATGACCGAGATTCAGTTCGGCGTTATGCTGATCTTCAATATGTGCCTGGGCAACATCACCCCGCCGGTCGGCTCTGTCCTGTTTGTCGGCTGCGGCATCGGCCATGTCTCCATCGAGCAGGTGACCTCCAAGCTGATCCCCTACTTTGTGGCACTGGTTGCTGCCCTGCTGGCAGTCACCTATATTCCGGCACTCTCCCTCGGTCTGCCCAGCCTCATGGGTCTGATCTGAAGTAAATAAGCACCCGAGCCACCCCGCCCGCAGCCCTATGCTGCCGGGCGGGGTGTTTTTTCTATGTATATATAATAAGGTAGACGCCCATCACACCGTAGGGGCGCATTCCCTATGCGCCCGCAGATGGGCAGCCGCCCCCGGGGCATCGGGGACGCCGCCTCTGCATTTTCCCTTTTCCAACACGACCGAACAAATCTTGCCCCTTGCGGCGCGCAACATCTGCGCAAAAATATCGACATAATTCAACATATAGTGTGCAGATGCACAAGAAATCGCGCTGTATCTTACAAAGCTGCACCGCACTAACCGTCAGTATGCACAATATAATGCGGTCGAAACATAGCAAATTGCCGAAAATGAAACGATTCAACGCAGGTACTTGAAATTCTCATACCAAAGAACTATAATTTTTCCATAAAAAGGAATACAAATTAAATCAAATACAGCATGCTTTCCACGCCCCATACGCCAGCGATTGCGCGTGGACGCCGGGGAAAGCATAAGCCGAAAGGGTGTACACCCTTTGCTATTCCGCAGTAAGCTGCGGAATAAAGTGTATTGAACGCATACAAAAGGAGGCAAGGCAGATGACGAAGGCAAATTCCAACCTGCACCGTGCGGCGGCACTGCTGGCCGCCCTGTGCCTGCTGGCAAGCATGGCTCTGCCGGTATATGCAGCGGAGACGGAGACTGAATTTTCTGTTTCAAATTCGGAAACGATTCCGGGCGATGACAATACGGGAAATGGTGCTGATGGAACCGGGTCGGATATTTCTGTGTCGAATTTGGAAACGATTCAAAAAGACGCCGACACGACAAGCGAGGGCAGCAAAACAGAGCCTGAAATTTCTGTGCCGAACTCGGAAACGATTACAAACAGCGCCGACACAACAGACAAAACCGCAGGCGCGCCCCCTGCCGAGGGCGTGACCGGTTCAGAGAATACCGCCCCGGCAGACAATGCCGCTGCGGACAAGACAGCCGATGCGGACAACACCGGCGAGGATTCCACCGGGAGCGAGGACGAAGCAGGCTTCTTGAACGAAGGCGATTCGGCTGATGATAGGACGATTACGGCAGGGAATGCCAAAGAAAGTGATACTGCACTGTGTGCGGGCGATGCCACGGTGCAAGAAGGTACAAAGTACACATTCTACTTTGCACCGCCGCAGAGTTGGACAAGATTATTAGAAGGTAAGACGATTACATGCTCCTTTAGGCGTGGCAATGACAATTCGAATGAGTCGACAAATGGTGTGAGAGAAACAACAGCAAAACGCACTGACGATTCAACGAAAGATGGCCGCCCAATTTATCAGGTGGATGTCTATCACAACGAGGGTAATGCAAACTCACTATGTCCCTATAAGGGCTTTGTCTGGGTTAAATTTACACTGGATAATGACCATTGGGTTCAGATGAATGGAGAGCGTGGAAATAACAATGAGTGCTGGATGTCAGTTACCGCTATCGCCGACAAATGCCTTGACGGCGACAAACTGAAGGGAAGCAGCGACGAAACGACGGTAAGCCAAGAGTACGACATTACTAAATGGGTTGACTACACCTCCATCATCCTCAAGCATGTCCGCTATGGCAAACAAACAATGACCCTGCTGAATAAATCAGCACAAGCACTGGATAGTGTCACCGTCACATTTTGGGAAAAGGGTGATAATGGCGAATTTACACAGGTCGGGGTTTCGCAGCCTATCAATACTTTGCAAGCGGGTGAACATGCGGACATCACAATCCCCGAAGCAGCCTGTGCCTATGTAAGTTTCCAAAAGGCAGATGGTACTTACATCGGCAAGCAGTACTTCAATTTCTACAATGATGAAGACCCATCCGATAATATAGCAGTATTCCCATACGACCCTGTCACGCGCTATTGCCTGATATATACAGGCGATAATGATGTAAGGTGGAGCGCACCGGGCAGCAAAACCGTCTACTTCGATGCGACCTTCTCGGACATGTCGTACAACAATGACAATGCAAAAATCACCTACGGCATGCCGGACGCCAAAGGCAACCTGTGGTGCTACATGACCAGTGGTGAAAGCGGCAAAGAACCGATAACCAAACTGCAAATGGCTCGTGACGGCACCAGCGAGATTTGGTATGTCGAGGTGCCGCAAGGCTATACAAAAATCCGCTTTGCGTCTTGGGAGGTAGTTGATGAAACCGCTGCACAAAATGGCGATGGCACTGCAATGCTTACCATTCCCACGGACAAAGACAAGCCGTGCTTCTACGCCGACACCAGCGATGATGTAATCTACCAAGGAGGCAACCGCGGCGGCTATTGGGACGAGTTGGGGGCTGTCCGTGATGTAGAAAAAGGCAAAAAAGGAGAAAACGGAGAGACCAAGAGTATTGTAGATCTGGAAAGCAAGACTTTTAAGCCCCAGTCCAACACAAAGTATATCAGCACCACACTGTATGACTATTACACGGACTATGAGCTGAACGGCAACAACCGCAATACATACAGTTCTAATGAGGTGAATAAACAACGCAGCTATGTTACATTTGAGCAGTTTGACCGTGCGCTGAGTAATTACTACAAACAATACGCTGATATAAACAAAAAACCAATCAATTATCCGCTTTATACAGGGCATTTCCAACCTAATATTTGGGACAATGCGTTCAGTAGAATTGCCCCAAACCTGAAATTGTATGGCTGGAGCGAAAGCGGTGATGATTACTGGCGCTTTATAGCGGTAAATAACTCGGCACATGCGTTAGATAATAATCATAGTGATGGGCACTACAAAGACACCTTCCAGGGCTTGGTTGAGAACCAAATGGTGAACGGTATGCCGGTCATGGCCGGTACTAACCTTGCAGAGCCGCACTTCAACGAAGCGTTTTTAACCGGCACAAACACTGAAAAAGCCGTGCTGGGCAAGGTGTACAAGGATGTTTCCTTCCCATTTACCCAAGATGCTGTTTTTGCGAAAAATAAAAACGACCCGACTGACAAAGAGGCAGCTGCCAAGTACTGGTATTTTGACAGTAATGAGCGGTCGCTGTATCTGAAGCAAGATACTGCCAACAGCAGCAAGTACTATCTGGAAGCAACGGAGAAGGCTGAAAAAGATAGCAGTGGAAACCCGATTTATACGGATGACAACTCACAGAACCGTGGTTCGGATAACAGCACAACAGATAGTAACAATAAGAACCAGTTCCGTGGATATGGCTTCTTCCCATTTAATCAAAAGATAACGGCGGAGAATCGCAATGTAAACAAATACAACTACGGCTTTGGTGCGAAGCTGCAATTTGACTTTACATTGACGGATGACGGTAAGGTTCAAGTAGGGGATGATCCCAATAATAAAGTCCCCATCAAGTTCTTCTTCTCCGGTGACGATGATGTGTGGGTCTACATTGACAATCAGCTGGTGCTGGATGTCGGCGGCGCGCACGGTAAAGCGTCCGGTCTGCTGGAATTTGGTGAGCAAGGAGGTAAGAACACAGTCACATCCTATATCAGTGATATCAAAGCAAGCAACAACACTATCTATAAAGATTGTGCGCCTGCAAAACAAGTAACATTCAACGAGAAGCCGTACACCTTCAAGCACGAGAGCAAGGATGTCATTACTTACGACAAAGGCACCACCCACACCCTGACCATGTTCTACATGGAGCGCGGCATGTGGGAGTCCAACATGGCGGTGGCGTTCAACTTCCCCGACCACAACGAGCTGCAGGTCGAGAAAAAGGTCGATGTTACGGGAGTAAACGATCTGTTCAAGAAAAGTTTCCAAAACCAGAAGATCTTCACCTTCAACATCAAGAATCTGGCTACGCACTACAAAGCAAAAGAAACTTCTTACACAGAGGGTAAAATCCAAAAACTCCCAGAAGAAACCTATAAAAAAGCTCAAAACCCATCCGACACCACCGCCAAGTTGGAGTATGCAGCGGAACTACCACCAGAGAGTAAGGCCGGAGACCTCGCTGTGCTGTGGTCAGCCACAAGGGATGACCCAACCAGTGCGCACCGAGAGCAGCGCCGCGGCACCCTGCCGCTGGATTCATCAATCAATATAAAAGACTTCAGATACCTGACCTTTGATGTCTATGTGGAGGGCAATAAGGCCGATACCTGCGCCTTGGGCAACCTGTATGTGGAGCTTTGGGATACAGAAAAACACCAAAAAGGCTGTATCAACGGCAAGGGCCTGCAAAGCAGTGATGTCTACGGTGCGGCAACCGGGCTGCATCCGGGGCAGTGGTACACCATACGGCTGCTGCTGAACTCTCTGGAAACCACCAGTAAGGATTTCAACAATACTCTCCAGAGTATCACAGTCGGCGATAACTTTGCGCGCAAAATTTACCTGCGCAACTTTACATTCCGCAGCGCGCCGAAGGAGCAGCCAAAATCAGGCTTTACGACCGAGCAGTACGACATCCCAGACTATAACTCCGCCACAACCGGCAAGCTGGAAAACGCGACATATGCCGTGTTTTCTTCCGACCGTGGCAATGGGGATGTTGTGGATGAAGACGGCCAGTTCCTGCTGCAGGACGGTGAAACGGTCACCTTTAAGGATCAGTTCCGCCGCGGCAGCTACATAGCCCTGCAGGAGCAGGTTGATCCGAATCTGTATGATACATTCTGGACGGTCTACGAAAATGATGCACCGGTGACAAATGTAAGCGGTGCGAGTGAGTATGTGATGACAGGCAGTGTTACCACACTGGAAAATGTTAAAGACACTGCCCCGAACGATGGCCGGACGGAGAAGGTGATTGGCGGAACCGATAAAAACGGAGACCCAATCACGAACGAATATAGCAACATATCTATGAAACCGAAGGATAATACGCTTGTTTTCCGCTCCTACAGCGGTACGGCTGACAAAGACGAGTTGACCAAGCTGAAGGTGGTTTTCACCAACAAGGTCAAGACCGGCAAGCTGATCATACGCAAGGAACCGGCCCCGGGTGAGTCACTGCTCAACAAAAAATTTACATTTACCGTCAAGTTCAGCGATGTCGGCGGCCAAGGCCTCGGCGGGGATATTCTGGAACAAGAGTACGAATGTACAGTGACAGAGCACGAAGATGGTAAAGAGTACGGCAAAGTCGAAATTAAAGGGATTCCGGTCGGTACACGGTTTGTTGTGTCGGAAGTTGCGCATCCGGAAACAAGCCTGCAATTGGTGACCATCACCGGCGGCGGAAGTGACCGCGCGGTTGTGGACGGCATCAAGGCGCGCGGTTCTGTCGTGGAGGATGATACCCATGCAGCAACAGCAACATTTTTCAATACCAGCCGCCAGCTGATCGACCTAGAGGTTACAAAGCAGTGGCAAAAGCAGGACGGCACGACGAATATTCCGAACAAGGAACTGCCTGCGGCCATCTACCTGAAATTGCAGCGCACAAAAACACCGGAAAAGGAAGACGGTTGGGTGGATGTTGACGGCTATGGAAGCGTTATGCTGAAGCCGTGGTACGATGGCTGGGTCACAAAGTTTACCGGCTTGGACAAATTTGATGTGAAAGACGATCCCCATGTGAATTACACCTACCGCGTACTGGAAAGTGCAACGGCAGATGGAACATTCTACGGCGGCTCTGCGGGCAATGTGATTGAGATTGACGGCAAGAAATACAAGATTCTCAAGAACACAGTACAAGTTCAAGAGAGCAGTACAACCCCCTTGAAGCTGACTTTGACCAACAAACTGCAAGATGCCAAGTATAACCTGAACATCACAAAGCAGGACGCACAGGATACCACCAAAAAGCTGGGCGGCGTGGAGTTCAAGCTGGAAAAGCTGTTGGATAAGGGCAACTTGGATACCCAATTTGGTGAAAATGGTGTTAGGGTGGGTTTGACCGCAGAAAGTACAGGTTTGCTTACATTTGACAATCTGTCCCCCGGCAGCTACCGGCTGACCGAAACCAAAACCGCCGAAGGCTACACCCTGCTGGCTGATGCCATCGAGTTTGAACTGAAAACGGATGGACACTGCGTGCGCGATGGTGCTGGCTTTGGCAATGTGAAATATGATTCCGCCGCGGGCGTGTACAACATTGCCCTGACAATCAACAACCGCAAAAGCTTTGAGTTGCCGCATACGGGCGCGGATGCACCCAGCCTGTGGCTTTTGATAGGCTTGCCCGCGCTGGTGGCTGTGCTGCTGGTGCTGGTGTTCCGCTACAATAAAAAAGGGGGCCGGCGTCAATAACGAAGTCCCCCTCTACACAAACAAATTTTAAGAGAAAGAGGTACGAAGCAAGATGAAACTGAAACGCTTACTCACCGCAGCCCTCAGCGCCGTCATGGCCCTAAGCGTCTGCGCCCTGCCCGCAATGGCGGAAGGGACAACGAGCACCAGTACATTTGACCCGAGCATTACAAAGGGTACTTTGACGATTAGTAAGTATGAGCAGACAGAAGCGGACAAGACAAAAACGGATGCGAATGAGAAAAAAGGAAAACTGCTGGACGGCGTTGAATTTACGGTCTATAAATTGGCTGACATTAAACAGGTAGATGGCAAGTTAGTTTATGCACCGGTTGCAGCACTGAATCGTGTTCTGTCAGATGATGACTTCAACGATGCAACCGCTGAGGGCAGTATTGATTCGGAGAAATTGTATAAGACTATTAGCCAAAAGCTCAGTGATGTGCATTTTGACATGAGCACGCTTTCTCCTGAAAGCAAGACCACCGGTAAAGACAGTTCGGTTGGCGCAGGTAAGGTGAAATTTGAACTTGACCTTGGTATTTATATGGTTGCTGAGACAAAGGCACCCTCTCAGATTCTGACCAAAAGTGCAAACTTTATCGTTTCTATCCCCATGACGGTAAAGCAAGACGATGGAACCTATGTCTGGAACTATGATGTTGAAGCTGAACCGAAGAATGCCCCTACCTATGGCGGCGTTACGCTCATCAAAACCGGCCGTGTTGCGGGTAATACAGACAACGGCACAGGTCTTTCTGGGGTGCTTTTCCGGCTCGACATTAAAAATGGTGAAGCGTGGGATGCGGTTGACCTTAGCAAGGTAACCATCGAAAAGGGAAAGTCTGTTCAGACAGTCAATGCAGCCGGTGCCATTGACAAGAAAGGGCAGATTGAAACAGCTACCGATGGGTACATCAACATCACGAATGGTCTTGCACCTGCAACCTACCGTTTTGTTGAACTGGAAGCCGTGAATGGTTATATTGCCAATGTGGCGAAAGCATACGAATTTTTACTGGAAAACGATGTGGCAACAGGAAAACTTGTTGTAAAAGTTGACAGCAATGATGTTTCTTCTATTGAAGTCATCAACGAGCGTCCTGACCTTGAGAAGAAGATCACCAAGCGCGATAATAATACCAGTACGACTCATGATGCAGATTATGGCATTGGCGACAAAGTCCCCTACACCCTGACGATTAAGGTTCCCAACACCATCGACAAGCTGAACACCTTTAAGGTTACAGATACGGTTAATGCAGAACAACTGATTTATTCGAATGATTTTGAGGTTACTGTGACAAAAAAAGGCGGGACGGAAACACCGCTTGATGCGAAGTACTACAATAAGACACTAACCAATAACGAAGCTGTCACTACGAGTAACATGCGCAGCGTGGAATTTGATTTTAAGTCTACAGCTATGGGCAAAACTCCTTTGGATGCAGGGTATGCAGATGCAGTCATCACGATTAAGTACACAGCAAAGCTTCTGGATGGCGCGGCTATTGGCAATACGGGCAACATCAACAATGCAAAGCTGACTTATTCCAATAAGACCAATGTGGATGCGGATAACAAACCGACGACCCCGAAAGACAATGAAAGCAATGATGCGGGCGTTGTGTATACTTTCCAGACAGGTATCAAGAAGGTCGACCAGAATAAAAAGCCGCTGAATGGCGTCAAATTTGATCTGTATAAAAAGGTTGACGCGAGAGATAAGGAAACAGAAGATCACAAGGGCATCACCTTTAACGGTGAGCCCAAAGTATATGCTGATCCTGCCACGGTGAAGGCGCTGAATCTGTCCAGTGATGATACCGAAAAATGGGTCAAGATTACCACAGTCGTTTCCGGTGCTGAAGATACTGATCCCACAGGCAATCCTACGGGCGAAGCAATCGTTAAGGGCTTGCCAAACGGCACATATAAGTTTGTTGAGACAGAGACGCTTAAGGGCTATAACCTGCTGAAAGACCCTGTTGATGCTACGCTGTCGGTCAACTATGCTGCAAAATGGAAAGAAAACAGTGTATATGATGCGGATGGTAAGCTCGTTAAGCGCACATATGATACTGTGAATAAGGCATTTGACAATGCAGCTATGAAAACCTACACGGTTGTCAACCGCAAGGGCTTCAACCTGCCCACCACCGGTGGCTTCGGCACGCTGCTGTTCAGCGGTATCGGTGTGCTGCTGGTGCTGGCTGGCGTGAGCGTGCTGTTCAGCCTGAAAAAGAAGAACAAGCGTGCGTAAGCCGCACAACTTTAAGACCAAAAGCAAAATAGAGGGGTAATCCATAGGGGAAGGACCGGAAACGGTACTTCCCCTATGGGTGGTTGTGGACATTGCCGATACCCGCAAGGGGAGAGGCGGCTAAGAAGAGGACAAGGATTTTTCGGCAGTGCCCTGCGGGGCGTCGGGGACGCCGCCCCCTACAGCTAAAGGGGTGCCGAGGGCGCCGCCCCCTACGGCTGAATGGGCGTCCGCTGCTAAAAGCCTGCGCGTTTACGCGAAAATAACCCCGAAACCATTACAGAAAGGCTCTTTCCTATGGATACCACTGTCAAATTAAAGCTTGGCTTTGCGGCGCTGATGATCGCTTCGGGCATCGGCGTGGCCATGTACCCAGTCATCAGCAATGCGGTGGCGCAGCGTCACGCAAGCTCGGTCATTGAAAGCTACAACGATACCGTGCAGACGATGGACACCGAGAAAATTGACGCCGCCAAGGAGGCCGCGCGCCGCTACAATGAACAGCTTGGCAACGCCATTGACCGCGATGCTGCGGGCGAGGCCGCTGACACTGGCACAAGCTATGTGGACATGTTGGATGTGGGCGAGAGTCTGGGCTACATTACGATCCCGAAAATTGATGTCAATCTGCCGATTTATGAGGGCACCAGTGATGATGTGCTGCTCAAGGGCGTTGGGCATCTGAAGGGGTCCAGCTATCCGCTGGGCGGCGCGGGCACACACAGCGTGCTGACTGGCCACCGCGGTCTGGCCGAGGCGGTGCTTTTTACCGATCTGGACAAGCTGGGCGAGGGCGACCATTTTTACCTGCACATTATGGACGAGGTGCTGGCCTATCAGGTCGATCAGGTCAAGGTCGTGGCGCCGGAACGCACCGAGGATCTGGAAATTATCCCCGGCGGGGACTACTGCACGCTGGTCACCTGCACGCCCTACGCCATCAATACCCACCGTATGCTTGTGCGCGGCACCCGCGTGCCGTATAATGGAGAGGACGAGGAGACCGCCACGCCGCAGACCGTGCAGTATCAGGAGCTGCACACCGGCAATGTTGTCAAGCGTATGGTGGACGCATGGCCGTGGATCAGCGTAACGGGCAGCCTTGTCATCGGCGGTGAGGCGCTGCTTTTGCTGCTGCTGTTGCACCGCTGCAAAAAGCGCGAGGAGGAAGACTGATGAAACGCCTGTTTTTGCAGATTTTTGCATGGCTGGCGATACTGCTGGGCGTTGGGCTTATGCTGCAGCCCACGGTCAGCCAGTATCTGGCGGCGCGGCAAAGTACAAAAACCGTACAAAAATTTGTGCAGGCTGCCGAAGCAGCCGCCCCCGCCGTGGCTGAAACCACAGACAACGTCGAGCCTGCCCGCGCTTACCCCGAACTGTACGATGCCCTGCAAGCCTACAATGCACAGATTTTTGCCGAGGGACAAAGCAGCTTAAAGGATCCCTTTGCCTACGAGACGCCCGCCTTTGACCTGACCGGCTACGGCCTGCCCGATGATATGATCGCCGCGCTGTGGATACCGCGCCTGAATCTGGATTTGCCTGTCTACTTGGGCGCCAGCACGGCCAACATGGCCCGCGGCGGTGCGCTGCTGGGGCAGACCTCGATGCCGCTGGGCGGCGCGAACACCAACACCGTGATCGCCGCCCACCGCGGTTACTACGGTGCGGAGATGCTGCGCAATGTGCAGCAGATACAGCTAGGCGATAAAATCACGCTGACAACACCGTGGGATACGCTGGTCTACCGCGTGTGCGAACTAAAAATTATACAGCCGGACGATATAAATTCGGTGCTGATACAGCCGGGGCGCGACCTGCTGACCCTGACGACCTGCCACCCCTACACCCAAAATACCCAACGGTATCTGGTTATTGCCGAGCATGACCCCGATGCCGCGCCCGCGACCCATGCGGAGGATCTGACCGAGTGTGACGAAACATGGGACGCTGCGCCGCGTCAGGTGACCGTGGAAACCGACGGCACGACCGCGCTTGAGGAGGTTGCGCCCGAAAGCATCAGCCCCCTGCCCAACGAGGGCGGCAGCGAGGATGCGGGCGGCGCGTACTCCAACTGGATGATTTGGCTGGAAAACAACGCCCTGTGGGCAGGAATTGTGCTGATTGCCGCCGTCATCGGCTGTATGCTGATCTGGCGCGGCCATAGAAAGGATTGACCCATGCAGAATTTCAACGAGAAAGCGCTGGCTGCGACAGCCGAGGTGAGCAAGGCCGTGCTGGGCAAGCCCGAGGTCGTGCTGAAAATAATGATGGCGATGCTGGCCCGCGGTCATGTGCTGATCGAGGACATCCCCGGCGTGGGCAAAACCACGCTGGCACAGGCGTTTGCCCGCGCCATGGACCTGACCCAGAACCGCGTGCAGTTTACACCGGATGTTCTGCCGTCCGATATTGTGGGGTTTTCGCTCTATCAAAAGGAAACCGGCAAGTTTGTCTACCACCCCGGCGCGGTCGCGTGCAACTTGTTTTTGGCTGATGAGATCAACCGTACCAGCGCCCGAACCCAGTCCGCCCTGCTGGAGGTCATGGAGGAGAGCGCCGTCACGGTGGATGGCGTAACGCGCCCGCTGCCCCAGCCGTTCACGGTCATGGCTACAGAAAACCCTGTCGGCTCGGTCGGCACACAGATGCTGCCGGAGTCGCAGCTGGACCGTTTTATGGTCTGCGTGGTCATGGGCTACCCTGACGCCGAGGCGGAAATGGAAATTCTGGCCCGCCAGCCGCGCCATGCCCTGCTGGACCGTGTGCAGCCCGTGATGGACAAAAACGACCTGCTGACCATGCAGCAGCAGGTGGATGAAGTGTTTATGAGTGACGAGATTCGGCGGTATATCGTGGAGCTTTCCCGCGCAACGCGGCAGGACGGCCGATTGGCGCTGGGGCTGTCGCCCCGTGCATCGCTGGCTGTGGCCGGTATGGCCCGCGCCGCAGCCTACCTGAGCGGGCGCAATTATGTGGCCCCGCAGGATGTGACCGCGATTTTTGCCGATGTGACCCACCACCGTCTGCGCCTGACCGAGCAGGCGCGCACCGGCGGCGAGACGGTGGAGAACATTATTGCGGATGTTCTGCACACCACACCGCGCCCCCGCCCGGAGAAGCCGTCCCATGGCAGGTAAGGTCGGCTGCGGGCTGCTGCTGGCCGTGCTGTTTGCCGTGGCCGCAGTCAGCCGTGCGCCGTTTGTGGTGTTTCTGCTGGCATGGGCAGTGCTGGTGGTGGTGTTTCTGGCGTGGTATGCCCGCACACTGTGCCGGGATGTGACGGCAACGCTGCAGCTGCCCGCCCGCCCTGTGCGCCCCGGCGAGGAATTTGCCGTGCTGGTGCAGCTGCACAACGCCGGGCGGCGGCCTGTGCCGGAGCTGCGTGTCGTTTTGCAGGCAGTGGATGCTGAGAGTGGTACGGCGATTGAATTGCCCTGCGGTGCAATGCTGGCCCCGGGTCAGCGTGCCGACCTGCGCGTAACGCTGCGCGCCGCCAAAAGCGGCCTGTGGCGGTTCCGCGTGCGGGAAATCACGGTGCGCGACCCGCTGGGCCTGTTTGCCGTGCCCTGCGCCGTGCCGCCCCAAAGCCGGGAGCTGTGTGTGCTGCCGCCCGCCGAGGGTGAGGACGATGGCGCGGGCACAAAGCCGCAAAATAAGGTGGAGAAGGCGACCGCCGCAGGCCGCGACATGGCTGACGGCGTCTACGATCTGCGGCCCTACCGTGCGGGGGATTCACTGAAGCAGATACACTGGAAGCTGACTGCCCGCGTGGGCGAGCTGACCGTGCGTGAGCCGCTGGGCGCGACCTATTGCGCCGACCCGGCCGGGGCAATCATGGCAGAGGGAGCCGATGCGCCGCAGCAGGTGCTGCACTTTGGTCAGGCTGCCGTAAAACGGCTGCGCACCATGACCCGCCGCAGGACCGCCGACCCGGACACGGGGCTTGTGTTTATTGACCGTGTGCTGCTGCCCCGCACCGGGGCTGCGGTGCGCCCTGTGCTGGAAACGGCAGTGGATTTGCTGATTTTGGAATTGCTGGCGTTGGGTCTGCTGACGGCTTTGAACGGCGCGTTTGCGCTGGCGCTGCCTGTTTGGGTATGGCTGGGCACGGCGGCGTTGTGCCCGGTGTGGCTGGCGCTGCACCGCGCCCCGCTGCCCAACGCTGCTCGCCGTGGAATGATGCTGACGCTGGCTGTGGGGTATCTGGTGCTTCTGTTTGTGGTGCAGCGGACATTTCTGGCCGGTGCGCAGCAGTGCGCGGATGCCGTAAGACTGTGCCTGAATACACGATTCGACGCAAATTTTGCGGTGGTGACTTCGCCGATCCCGGCGCAGAGGGGGCTGTTTGTGCTGCTGGCTGCGATCCCTGTCACGGCGTTTCTGGCCGCAGTAACCGCCTGGCACGCCGATGCACTGCTGCTGGGGCTGGCGCTGCTGCCGGTCGTGGTATTTACACTGCTGGCCGGGACAGGCAGCGCCGTTTTGGGCTGGCTGCTGCTTTTGCCCGGCTGGTTGGGGGCCTGCGCGGCGGCGCGGTCGGTGCAGCGAAAGCGGCTGTGGGGTGGCAAGGATTCCGCCGCCTATGCTGCCAACCTGCAGACCCACCGCACAAACCAAAAATTGGCCGCTTCCGGTATGGCAGTGGCCTGCACCGTATTGTTTTTGCCTGCACTGGCGCTGCGCCCGGTGCTTACGCTGCCGCTGAATGTGCTGCAACCGGTGACCGACAAGGCTCAGGCAGCGGTGCTGAGTGTCGCAATCGAGTGGCTGCCGAAGATCAGCGGCGGCGCATTGAATTTCCATCTCAGCGCGGCGGCGGGCGGCGTTGAGGACGGCAGCCTGACCCAAGGTGACGGCCTTGCACTGACCGGGCTGGAGGATCTGATGGTCACGGCCAGTGCCAAGCCGGAGGAGACCGTCTATCTGCGCGGTTTTATTGGTGCGGACTATGACGGAACAAGCTGGCAGGCGGGTGATGCCGCAGCCTTTGACAGTGCGGCGTCCAACTGGAAGACCGATGGCAACGGTCGGCTGACCATAGCCAACCTGCCGTTTTTGCGCGCGGCCTACAGTGGCACAGAGCCCCGACAAATGACTGTGCAGCGTCTGCATGCAAATGATGCTTACACTTTTGCACCGTATAATGCGTATTTTAACGATTACTACACGCCGGACGGTGATGGAGCCATTGCAGGGCAGACCACACAGGATGATACATTCTACTATTTTCCGCGCAAGCAGGCCAAAGAATTGCTGGCCGCCCGTGCTGACGGTGACGCCAGTGTGCTGGATCGCCTTGAAAGCGCCTATGCTGCCTATGCCGAGGCGCGTTATCTGGCTTTGCCCGCAGGCGCGGAGTACGATGCAATCAGGGAAGAGCTTGACGCACTGGTGAAGGAGCGCAAGCTGAAGGACAACGATACCGATGGCCGCCGCACGCTGGTGCGCAGTTGGCTGAATGAGCGCTGCCATTACAGCGCCGATGCCGCCACGCCTGATGGGGCGGATCCGGTACTCTATTTTTTGAACGAGAGCCATGCCGGCAGCAGCACGCAGTTTGCTTCGGCGGCGGTGGTGCTATGCCGAATGCTGGGACTGCCGGCCCGGTATGTGGTGGGCTATGCCGCGCCACAAAGCCTGTTTACTGCCCAAGGGGACGGCAGTTACCGTGCTGTTTTGCAGGATGACAACGCGCACGCATGGGCTGAGGTCTATCTTGCCGGGCAGGGCTGGACGCCGCTGGAAGTGACGCCCGGCATGGCAGCGGAGCTCACGGAAGGTGAACTGTCAGCTGATACACCGCTGGCCGGACAGAATGCTGCCAACGAAGATGACGCACCGCTGCCAACACAAAACGAAACGCAAACCCCTGACAGTACATCGCGGAATACGGCACTGCTGTGGGTGTTGCCGGCAATTTTGTTGCTGGCCGTGCTGGTGATAGTCGAGGTTCGCCGTGTGCGCCGCACACCGCTGCAGATCGTGCAGGCGGAATTCCGCGCGCTCTACTGCAAAATGCGGCGCTGCGGGCTGGGGGAGAATGTCTCCTCCGATGAGGCGGCGTTTGCGGAATTTCTGCAGGCGCATTGCCCGCAAACAGACGGCGAGACAATTCAAAGCATGCTGGCTGCTGTGCAGACGGCACAGTTTGCACCCGGGCCGTGTACACAGGAAACAGCGCAAGGGGTGCGCACCATTTGCCGGAAACTGCGCAGAAAAATGCGCAAGGGTGTTGCGTAAAGATGTGAAATGTATAAAAAATAGTTGACGGTTCGTAAAAAAATGATTATGATAATAGTAAAATAGCCGCGGGAGATGAGGAATGATGGCGCGCTTGCCGATGAATGATAAAGTGGTCGATATTACGCAGAGTACGGAGACGGCGGATGCGCCAAAAACAAAGGTATACCGTTCGATGATCGGAAACGGACGCATCAGCCCCGCAACCCGTCAGCGCGTGCTGGACTATGTGAAGAAGCACAACTGTACCCTCGATGTACCCGCCTGCGAGGCGGATAATCGTTGCTCGTACAACATTTCACTGGTGATTTCAAAGCAGTTCTCTGACTTTGAGATGCCTTTTTTGCGCAAGATAATGCGCTCAGTTTACTATGTGGCGGGTGAGTACGATTATGATGTCCTGCTGACACTTGTGGACGAGAACGAGACCCGCCCTGTGGAGCGGCTGCTGGGCAACCGGAAAATTGACGGCTTGATTTTGACCCGCACGCTGGAGCGCGACCCGCTTATACCATTGCTGAAAGCGCGCAAGCTGCCGTTTGTCGCTATTGGTCAGCCAGAGGATGATGAAATCCTCTCGGTGGATCACGACCAGGTAGGCGGTTGCCGCGAGATGACGAGCCTGCTGTTGATGAAGGGCATGAAGCATATAGCGCTGCTGGGTGGCAGCATGCTGTACACAGTCAACCAGTCCCGGCTGGAAGGCTTCCGACAGGCCTATGACAAGATGGGACAGGTAATTGATGAAGGCTTGCTGTTTTTGGAGCTGGAAACAGATGATCTCCGGATGTGGGCTGTGCAGCAGGCAGTAGAGCGCGGTGCGGATTGCATCCTGTGCATGGACGAGCGTCTGGCTCAGCTGTCGCTGAATGTACTAAAGCAGCTGAACCTGCGTGTGCCGCAGGATATCCGACTGGCATCGCTGTATGACAGCGAGAATCTGGCCAACGCTGTGCCGCCCATCACAGCGGTACAATTTAATGCCGACATTCTGGGCCTCAAGGCTACCCAGCAGCTGCTGTGCGCATTGCAGGGGGAAAAGGTGGAGACCAGAATAGAACTGGGCTACCAAGTAAGCTTGCGGGAGTCAACGCAGATATAGTGTGCGGTTTTGCAAAGATTTCAGAACATGCTTGCAGATACGCTGGAGCAGTTTTAATGTATTCTGGACGATTGCGTACATTTATATATAAGGGATAAGGGGCCGTGATACATTTCTACACCGCTAACCTTACCCATACCACCAACTTAACCCTCCGCACTGTAGGGGCCGGGCACGCCCGGCCTGCAGCCTACCCGATACTACAGCTTGTATCCATCGCACAGCAAAGCCCCAACATGCACCTTGCCCAAAAATTCCTCTCGAAATTTGTCGAAAAAATCAAAAACAACCCTTGACAATAGTCATACACATTGCTATAATAAGCAAGCTGTCCCGCGGCGGAGGCCGCGGCAAGACCTTCTATCAACAGCTTGTACGCGTTTTTTGAAGAAAACTTCTTCAAAAAACTTTCAGAAAACCCCTTGACAATCAAGCGTTTCTGATATATAATATACAAGCTGTCA
>SKEO01000410.1_pt1 | contig 41467 bp, 41 predicted proteins | sample 4826801 | NCBI WGS metagenome assembly SKEO01 (sample SAMN11008807, study PRJNA524170) | human gut metagenome | biome: Human fecal sample; material: Feces; isolation source: fecal sample from pouch patient p3 | host: Homo sapiens | place: Israel: Tel-Aviv | collected 2016-02-25 | reverse complement strand
AAAGCTACTTTAAGGGTGTGCCGCCCAGCCTGCCGCCGAAGGGCTCCCGTTGTGACGGCTGCCCTTACTGGCGCGGGATTGGCTGCGTGTTCTGCTACCAGGAGCAACTCAAACCACCGGGCAACGGGAGGTGATGCTGTGGACCGAGAACTGACCCGGACAGAAAAAGCAGCAATCCGCAGGCTGGTATCAAAATGGTGTGCCAACTATGACCGGGACTGCGGCTGCCTGCCGCTGGATTGCGAGTGCTATATGTTTGGAAAATGCTGGACAGGGGCTTATTGCCGCTACTTCCGCGAGGCAGTTCTGCCCCTTGATCCGGCGCTGGAGGCTGCGTTGCTGACAGAGGGGCCAAGGCCGGATTTCAAGGCTTGCCCGGTATGTGGCAGAGCCGTGGCTCCTGATGGACGGCAAACCTATTGTTCGGCGGCCTGTGCAAAGGCGGCACACCGCAAACAGCAGCGGGAATATATGCGGAAAAAACGTGGCTGATGTGTTGACAATTAGACCATCACAAATCCGCTTGTAGCAAGGCTTTTTAAGGCCCTTTTCTGCGGGAGACGTATGTTTCTACGTCTGGCCCTGTTTCCGTGAGATGCTGTCAACATTTTAGCTGCCAGGGCTTTGGGACAATTTGTCCCAAAGTTCCGGCTTTTGTGGAAGGAGGTACTATGCCGAAATATTATCCGATCAATGAAGAAGCCGCAAAGCGGGCAAAAGATATGAACAGCTTTTCTGACTATCAGCCGGGCTCCGCTACGGCGGGCTACCGGGCAATGGTCGATGAAGCGTATGCAGCGGCGGAACGCCAGAAAGCGCGTGTCGATCCCATGTACCATGATAAGATTGACGCGCTGGTGGATCGCTATGCACGGAAACTTGCGGAAAATCTGAATGAACGCAATGTGATTGATGCCCGTGTGCCCTCTATTCTGATCTCCGGGGGCGGTAATTTCCCTGTGGCAAAAAAGCACAAGCAGAACGCCGCCCGGGATCGCAACTATGGAGAGTATGCGGAGATTTCAAAGCTGCTTGATAAAATCCGCTCTGTTGGTATGGGCGGGATCAGCGCAGACGATGATCTGGCCGTGGAAAAGCTGACAAAAAAGCTGGAGGGGCTGGAGTCCCAGCAGGCCACCATGAAGGCGGTCAATGCGTATTTTCGGAAACACAAAACGCTGGACGGCTGCCCGGAGCTTACGCCGGAGCAGGCAGAAAAGCTCAAAGCAGATATGGCGCAGTCATGGCACTTGGATAAAAGCAAGCCGTATCCCGCCTATCTGCTTTCCAACAACAACGCCAACATCCGCCGTGTGCGCCAACGCATTGAGGAACTGAGCAGCCGCTCCGAGTTTGCTGGCTGGACATTCCCCGGAGGCGAGGCCAAAATCAACGAGGCTGAAAACCGTTTGCAGCTTATTTTTGAGGAAAAGCCCGATGCCGATCAGCGGCAGGAACTGAAAAGCAACGGCTTTAAGTGGGCTCCCAGCCAAGGGGCATGGCAGCGGCAGCTTAACCAGAACGCCATCCGTGCTGCGGCCCGGATAGACTTTCTGCGGCCCGAGGACGGTACAAGCCCCTATCAGCTCCAGCCGTTTGTGAAAAGAGAAAACAAAGAAATGTCTCGATGATGGGAGGTGTACTATGGACAAAAATCAAGGCTATTCGATTTTGAAGGCTGTTATGCTGGAAAATGGACGTGGATTTGCATTGGGCGAACATCCCACCGCGCCATCCCGCTATGTCACATGGGCCTGCTATGATGACAAGGACGGCCAGCGGCAGTACGAATGGGGCCACTATGGAAATGACCGCACCGCAATGGAACAGGATTTTACAGACCGGGTGCAGGACTATCAGCGTATTTATAACGTGGGGATCAGGCAGACCGAGGCTCCCGGCCTTTACAAGTATTATTCGACCCAGCGGCCTGTGGACATCGGGACATTCCCGAAGCCGCCTTATAACAAGCCGGATGAAATCTTCAATTACGATCAGCGCATCCCGGTGGAAAATGGCTCGTTCTTGGCTTGGGGCTATCTTACCTATACCCGCCCGCTAACGGAAAAACAGGCATCCGACTATGAGCTGCGTCCTGCGCCTGATAATCCCGACAGGCCCCGTCCGATTGCCGAGCAGATGAAAAACGCGGCAAAGTTGGCGGAGGCAGATCGCGGCTCGGAGGCTCCGGCTCCCCAGCGCAGGCAGCCTGACCGTGGCGATAGATAAGGAGGTGCGTATATGGAAAAGAAACGTGAACAGGAATTGTCTGTACTGGAGGTGCTGCGCCTGCACCGTGAATTTCATTTGCCGCGCCCTGTTCCGGTAGACGAACAGGAAAAGCCGCTGGATAAAGTAAAGGAGCCGCCCCGCGCCTGCCGCAGCCGGGAGCGTGAGGAGCGATGACAAAGAAACGCCGCCGTCCGATCCATCTTCATGTGATGGTGTCGGAGGCGGAGCGGGCCCTGATTCAAGAACGTATGGCGGAGGCTGGCATCCGTAACATGGGAGCCTATATGCGGAAAATGGCCCTGAGTGGGTATGTGCTTCATGTTGACCTTTCGCCTGTTCGTGAGCTGGTTTCGCTCCAGCGGCGATGCTCCAACAATCTGAACCAAGTGGCAATTCAAGCCAACACCTACGGCGCAATTTATCCCGAAGAACTTGCGGCCTTGCAGCGGGACTATGCCGCGTTGTGGGGGCCGCTGTCTGATCTCTTGAAACAGCTCTCCGCTCTGGTAGAGCTCTGACCCATCCGGGGAGTGGTTGATACCGCTCCCCGGCTTTTTCTACTTCGGGACAAAGTGTCCCAAAGTAAAAATACTATTTGCCGGAAGGAGGGATTTCTACGGCGACCACCTACATCCGCCCTTATAAAACAGCGGCGGGAAAAAGTGCAATTCAAACGATGGAGGATCGTTTTACCTATGGCCTGAACCCGGAAAAGCTGGGAGCCGTATCTTCCTATCTCTGCGATCCGAACACGGCTCCCGCCGAGTTTCTTCTGGTAAAAAGTCAATACCTTGCAGAGACAGGCCGGGCCGTATCTCGCGGGGCACTGTTCTTTCAGATCCGGCAGGCGTTTCTGCCCGGGGAGGTTACGGCGGAAGAAGCAAACCGTATTGGTTATGAAACGGCGATGCGCTGGACAAAGGGAAAGTATCAGTTCTTTGTCTGTACGCATACCGACAAGGCCCATATCCACAATCACATTTATTTCAATGCGACGGCCTTTGACCGCTCCCGGAAATTTCATAATTTCATTGGTTCGTCCTTTGCCCTGCGGCGGCTCTCTGACCGCGTGTGCATCGAACATGAATTGTCTGTTATCCAAAATCCGTGCCAGCACAGCAAGGGCCGTTTTCTCCACTACGGCCAGTGGATCGGTGAAAAGCCGCCCTCTGTCAAGCAGCGGGTACGGCTGGCTATTCTCGCCTCTTTGGAGAAAAAGCCCACAGACTTCGCCGACTTTCTTCGTCTCATGGAGGAGTCCGGCTTTGCGGTAAAACAGGGCCGCGGCGGTGTCATCTCATTCCTTGCGCCCGGGCAGGAAAAACCGACCCGGCTCCGGGCTTCTACACTTGGAACCGGATTTGACCCAGAGGACATCAAGGCGGTAATTGCCGGGGAACGTCCGCTCCCTGAACTGCCAGAGGAGCCCACGGTTCCGCCACGGCGAGTCAATCTCATCATCGACATTCAAGAGCGTATGGCCCAAGGCAAGGGCCCGGCCTATGAACGATGGGCCAAGGTCTACAACCTAAAACAAATGGCCGCCGCGCTCCAGTATTTGCAGGAGCATCATCTGACAGACTATGCGGCACTGACGGCCAGCACCGAGGCTGCGGTGGATCACGTTCACAAGCTGTCTGACGAGCTCCGCACAACGGAGGAGGCTCTTTCCAAAACCTCGGAGCTGATGGCTGCCACGGTGGACTATGCCAAGACTCGCCCGGTGTTTGATGGATACAAAGCTGCGCGGTACAGCAAAAAGTATCTGGCCCAGCACGAAGCGGAGCTTGCCACTTACCGGGCGGCAAAGGATACTATGAACACCATACTGAACGGCGCAAAGCTCCCTAAGATTGAAGCACTAAAAAAATCCCGCCGTGAGCTGGCGGGACAGAAAAAAGAGCTTTATGCAGAATATCGGGAGGCCCAGCGGCAAATGCGGGAGGCCGTGGCAATAAAAGCGAACATTGATCATCTGCTCGGCATAACGGACGAGCGTGAGAATAAGGCCCAGGAACGATAGTGACGGGCCGCAGACTACGGTGCAGCGCACCGGGACTTTGGGACAATTTGTCCCGAAGTACAGCGGGTTTGGGGAGCTCCCCAACAAGCATTTTTGCGGGCCCTGCGGCCAGCAAAAATTTCGGAGTGTGGCCACACCCGAATTGCTTGCCAAAACGCGCAACCCGCAACATGGCGCAAAAAACGGAGGTTACGCTTTCTTTTACGTTTCCTCCGTTTCTTTCGATGCTTTCATCGCTTGGATTGTAGCTTCAACGATTTTCAATTCTCTTTCGTCCAAGGCGTTCAACATGGCATCAATCCGCTTCCTGCACTCGCTCCCGCTATTCTGGGACGGGTAAAAGTATTGATCCACCGATATATCAAACATTGTGACCATCTGATAAAAGGTGTTGAAGCTTGGATGCTGACCATCATTTTCATTATACATAATGGTACGCGGAGCGCGGTCAACAATATAGGCCAGTTGCTCCTGTGTCATGCCGCTGGCTTCTCTTGCACGCTTGATGGCGAGCCCTATATCGTGAAAATCAAAGCGTCTTTCATCTCGTTCTATCTTCATAACATCACCTGATATGATTTTACATTTCATGTGATATTATTTGAACGACTTTGTATTTCATACTACTGACTATTTAATTTCACATACGCAAAATTGATGATCGCGGAAATGTGAGGTACAATATACCTATAACTTTGGGACAATTTGTCCCGAAGATCAGAGGTTGGTATCTAAAATAAAATCAGAAATATTGTGAGGTTTCTGTGACATTTGGGTGCTATACTGAAAATGAAGGAGTGTGATACCATGCGAATTTTAGTAGTCGAGGATGATCGGCTTTTGAATAATACTTTATGCTATAACTTGAATACTGCGGGCTATACGGTTGATTCTGCACTGACAAAATCAGTGGCCAGTAGTTTCTTGACAAAGCAGGACTATGACCTGATTGTGCTGGATGTAAATTTGCCGGACGGGAACGGTTTTGACTTCTGCCGGGAAATAAAAGAGCGTCGCCCTGATACCGTTATTATTTTTCTGACCGCAAATGATATGGAAAGCGATATGCTCAAAGGGTATGAACTGGGCGCAGAGGATTATGTGACAAAACCTTTCCCTATGAGCGTCTTTCAAAAGAAATTAGCGGTAGTGCTGGGTAGGCTGACAAAACAATATGGTGGTGATACTTATGAGGATGGCACACTGACCATCAATTTTTCAGAAATGAGTGCTACTCTATCAGGAAAGCCACTTACATTCACCCCACTGGAATATCGACTTTTGAAAATCCTGATGAAAAATCCGCAGATTGTTTTGACCCGGCAAGTCTTGTTGGAAAAGCTGTGGGACGCAGACGGAAATTTTGTGGATGAACACGCTCTGACTGCGGCGATCAGCCGGGTACGAAACAAAATCGAAACACCTGACCGTCAGTATATCAAAACGGTATATGGTATGGGCTATATGTGGATCGGAGGAGTGCTGAAATGAATGTGCGAAAACTTTCCGTCAACAAAGCCTGTATCTTTTTTGCTGTTCTCCTGCTGGTGGCAATGGGGACGGTTTCAGCAGCTTTGTATGGGCTGACCCAAAATATAACCGCTGTCTGGTATGTATTATTGTTCGGCATTTTTGTGCTGGTTTGCGCTGTTTGTTTTATGGTGCTGGTTCGCCGCAAACTGGCAATGTTCTCCGATGCTTTTTGCAGTTTAATGGATGATATGTTATCCGGGAATATGCAGCCGAAACAGACTGTGGAAGAAGAAAGTCTTTTCTATAAAATTGAATATCGGCTGAACCGTTTATATGAAGTCATGCAGGAAAACAAGAACGGCATTGCACAAGAACGGGCTGACCTGCAAGAACTGATTTCCGACATCTCCCATCAGGTCAAGACCCCGATTGCGAACTTGAAAATGATTAACAGCACTCTGCTTGAAAATGAAGTCCCTGTGCAAAAACAAAAAGAGTTTCTAACGGCACAGGCCAGCCAGCTTGATAAACTGGATTTTCTCATGCAGGCTATGATTAAAACCTCTCGTTTGGAAACAGGTGTTATTTCTCTGGAAAAGAAAAGCCAGCCGCTTTATGACACGCTTGCCGCCGCATTGGGAGGTATTCTTCTGAACGCCGAGAAAAAACAGATCAATGTTCAAGTGGACTGCCCGGAGAACTTGGTCGTTTCCCATGACAGAAAATGGACAAGCGAAGCACTGTTCAATATTTTGGACAATGCAGTGAAATATACGCCGGAGGGCGGTCAAATCCGTGTTTCGGTTGAAAGTTGGGAAATGTATGTGAAAATCGACATTGCAGATACAGGCATTGGCATTTCAGAACAGCATCAGGGAGCAATTTTCAAGCGTTTCTATCGAGAGGACATCGTACATGATGTAGATGGAATTGGTATTGGTCTATATCTGGCTCGTGAGATCGTAACCTTGCAAGGCGGTTATATCCGGGTAACATCCGAGGTTGGGAGGGGTTCAACTTTTTCCGTCTTTCTGCCTCGACAATAAAATAAGTACGCTAAAAAACAAAATGTCACAGGCCTATGACATTTGAGATTTAATTAAACAGAGGTATTTTGTTTCCCGTGACATTTCTGTGAGGTTTACCTTTTATGATAGAGCCATCAAAAAGAAAGGGTGGTGTTCTATATGAACATATTACAAACGACAGATTTGAAGAAATATTACGGCACCGAACCGAACATTACAAAAGCATTGGATGGCGTGACCCTATCCATTGAGGAAGGTGAATTTGTTGCCATTGTTGGTACTTCCGGCAGCGGTAAGTCTACTTTGCTGAACATGATGGGCGGGTTAGATACGCCAACTTCCGGCAGTATTAAAGTAAAAGGGAAAGAATTATCGAAACTCAAGGATGAACAGCTTACCATCTTCCGCAGACGTAACATCGGGTTTATCTTTCAGAATTACAATCTTGTTCCTGTGCTGAATGTCTATGAAAATATTGTCCTGCCGGTGGAGCTGGATGGTGATACCGTGGACAAGCGGTTTATGGATGAAGTCGTGAAAATGTTGGCTCTCGATGGGAAGCTGAACAGTATGCCTAACAATCTGTCCGGCGGCCAGCAGCAGCGTGTAGCGATTGCCCGCGCCCTTGTTTCCAAACCAGCTATTATACTTGCAGATGAACCGACAGGCAATTTGGATAGCCGGACAAGTAGTGATGTTCTTGGTTTGCTGAAAGTTACAAGTCAGAAGTTCCATCAAACGCTTGTAATGATTACCCATAACAATGAAATTGCCCAGCTTGCCGACCGAATTATCCGTATTGAGGACGGAAAAATCGCACAGTGACAGGGGGTGACATTGATGGATGATATTTTATTTGGGAACAATAATCAGGCAACAATCAATCGTCTTGCCAAAAGAAGCTACCGCGCTAATAAGCAGAGAAATGTTTTCGTTACCATCGCATTATTCTTGACCGCCTTTATGATTACATCTGTATTTAGTTTGGGGTGCAGTTATTTTGAAACCTATCAAATGCAGCAAATTCGTGCGATGGGCACGACTGCGGATGTGGCAATTACAAGCCTCTCAGAAGAACAATATGAAGAATTGAGCCGATCCAGCTTGGTATCCGTAGTTGGTGTCAGTCAGAGATTGGGCAGCATTGATACATCTGGAATGGACGATGCCCTGCTGAGTATTACTTGGATAGACGAAACAGAATGGCAAGAACACCGTGTACCAACAATTTCGGATATACACGGAGATTATCCGCAAGCAAAAAATGAAATTATGCTCCCTACATGGGCTTTGCGTGCAATGGGGATTGATGATCCACAGATAGGGATGAATATTTCCCTTTCCTATCAACTCGGAACAGATTATCAATATATCTCCGATGAATTTGTTTTGTCGGGCTATTACACAGATTATTCGGCTTCACGTGCAGGCAACCGTGGTGCCGCTTATGTTTCGGAGCTTTTTGCAACACAAACAGGGCTTCCCTTTGATAGTGTGTCTACCGCAATGATTTCTTTTTCTGATGACAGTAATGCCCTGCGATCCTGTGAAAAACTAAAACGGAAGATTTCGTTTACAGAAAGTCAGTCCTTTGAAATTGTACCTATTGCTCAGAGCAATTCCACCACCATTGTTCTTCCACTGGCTGCTATTATCGTCTTTATCATTATCAGCGGCTATTTGCTGATTTATAACATTCTGTATATCTCAATTTCAAGAGATACACAATTCTATGGACAGCTTAAAACGATAGGCACGACAAAAAGACAAATCAAGCGGATCGTGCGTTCTCAAATATTCAGAACGGCGGTGATCGGTATTCCCAGCGGCCTGATTGTCGGTGGTATTGTTTCGCTTGGACTTGTTCCGTTTGCCATGAATATGATGTACTCAAGCGATACAGACCTTGGGGAGATAGTGTCCTTTTCCCCCATTATTTTTGCGGGTGCCGCAATCTTCACATTTTTTACTGCAATCATCGGCAGCATGAAACCAGCGAAAATAGCTGCAAGTATTTCTCCTGTTGCGGCTTCACGCTATACGGAGGCAAATACAAGGAGTTACCGAGATCATAAGAGCCATAGAACAAAATTATCTCGGATGGCACGAGATAATATTTTTAGAAACCCTAAAAGCGCTTTCCTTACTTTTGCGTCCTTATTTTTAGGCTTAATATTGTTTTTGGTTTCTGCTGGTCTACTATCAAGCCTAAGTCCCGACAATTTTGTAAATCAATGGGGAGAAAGTGATTTCGCATTGACTTACAGCATTTCCGAAGAAGGAAACCTGCTCTCTGATGAAATGTTGCAGCAAATTGAAACAATGCAGGGAATTGAAAATCTGCGCGTCACTTATTCTGCTTCACCGTGGCCCACTATGGATGTCATTTACGACGAAAATGTATTCGGGAAATATATTGATTCCTTGGATGGCGTATCAGGTCTTGATTTTTCAAATGCGGAAACACGAAAAAACTATACAGATAATTTTTGGAGCGGCGTTTACGGAATAGATTCCAGATATATCGAAGAACTTAATAAAACGCTTGATAAGCCTATTGACTTAACCGCCTTTGAAAAGGGAGAGTTGGTGGTTTTGTCCGCTATGACGGATGATGAGGGAAACCTATTGATTCAGCCAGGGCAAGCAATCACCGTTGTCGGTGAGTCCGGGGAACAGGTCTTTACAGTGGCAACTGGCTTTCTGGACGCTGATTTTCAGAATGGTCGAGGAAATGAGAGAGGTACTGCCCCTGATTTGTATATCAGTGAGCAGGCAATAGAGAAGTTGTCTGGAGAAACCAAAATCTTTCGGATTGCTTTTGATACGATTGATAGCAGTTATGACAAAGGGATTATGGAGCAGCTTCAATCCATTACTGCTTCGTCACCGGGCATTACGATTCTGTCACGATATGAAAAGCAGCAAGAAATGGCCGGATATTTGCTGACCTCAAGGATTATAGCCGCAGGGTTGTCCGCTGTATTTTTGCTGATAGGAATTATGAATTTCATTAACACAATGGTTGTTAGTGTAAATACTCGGAAACATGAATTTGCAACACTTGAAAGTATAGGAATGACGAAAAAGCAAATTAGAAATGTATTGCTTTGGGAAGGCGGGTATTATTGGAGTATTTCTTTCCTACTGCTTGCCACACTGGGAACAGCGATATATATTCCAATATACTCAGCCTTTAGAAGAATGGTTCCTTATGCAGCTTTTCACTATCCTGTAATTTCTCTGTTGGTTGTCGCAGCTATTGTTTTGCTGGTCTGCTTGGCAACCCCCGTCATAACTTTCATGCAAAATGTTAAGCAAAGCGTTGTAGAGAGACTGCGGCAGAATTAAATATTTGCGATGAAAACCGGGAGATTATTCTCCCGGTTTTTCAAATCTCACAGGTTCGTGAGATTTCAGCCCATTATTCTGTCGAAACAGCGTGTGTCAGTGACATTTCTGTGAGGATTGCTTGTTAAGATAAGCGCAAAAGGAACAAGCTGCCGCACGACGGCAAAAGAAAAAAAGCCGTCGTACAGCAGCCTATCAACACGCCCATTTGAAACGGCGGCTTTGATTTTCAGAGCCGCCGTTTCTTTGCGTCTACACAAACCAATGACGACTTGTAGGGACACGGTAGCCGATGGGAGGTTATTTTGCCGTGTTCATTTTATTATTTCATTGTTCGCGTGATCTGCACCAGCTAAAAAAAGCGTAGCCCCTCCGTCGGAGCAGTCCGGTTTTGAACATGAAATTAAACAGTACATAACCGATAATACTTTTTCGTGCGCTTGTGCGGCCTTGTGTCGCACAGGCGCATTTTGCTTTCCAGACTTCGAGACAAAGTGTCCCGAGGTGCGGTGCCGTTCTCCGCCGTTGCTCCATTTCGTTTCCGACCAACCCCGAACAAACTGAAATGGAGGATTTTACGATGACTACTATCAATTTGAAAGATTTTTATTATTGGTACACGCAGGATCAGCTTATCGAAGTTTCTGACGAGGTGGCCGAGGTATTCAAGGCCGATGCCCGCTATGAAATGGCCTACCAGCGGCGGCTCTCCCGGCACAAGGCGCAGTATTCTCTGGACTGCGATGACGGGATTGAATATTCCGCTTGCCTGCATGAGCCGACCCCGCAGGAACTCCTTGAACGGATGGAAACCTTTCTTCGTCTGTGGAACGCTCTCAATTCTCTGCCGGAGATCCAGGGCCGCAGAATTGACGCACATATCATTCTTGGCAAGTCGATTAAGGAAATTGCCGAGGCCGAGGGCGTACATGAGGAGTCTATTCGCCAGTCGATCAAGCGTGGCCTTGAACGCATGAAAAAAACTTTTTGATTTTTTCTTCTTAACCCACTTGGAATTGATGAAAAAATGTCTCGGTTTATGAGAGGAGGTTTTCTTCCTAACGCGAGGGAATAACGGCAACCCTGAGTAAGTACGTGGAGCCAGACGGTGGGTGCGCGGTGACATTTCCCAAAAGAGATTGAGCGAACAACACCAACACTGTAAATGGGCCCGGCCATCCCAAGGCCATGATCCGGCGCTGAACAGGTTGGCTGCCTGTTCCTCCGGGCTTGTCGCTTTACTTGCGTTGAGAGCGCCGCACAGAAAATAACGATTGTCTTTGGACAGGCCAAGTAAATATGTGCGGCGCTCTCTAATATTCAAAAACTATAATAAACCTCGAGACAAAGTGTCCCAAGGTGGAGTAAGGCAACAGGCCAGCATCCCGGTGGTGCTGGCCTGTTGCGTTTCCCCACCAAACAGCGGGAGGCGTTCTATCAATCTGCGAAGGAGGTTTACCGTGAAATTAACTACACAGGAACTTGAACAAATGAGAAGCGTTGACATTGGCGCGGTGGCTGCCGAGTCCCTGCCTGATGTGAGCGGTATGACCTTTGACAATGCGCTTTCCCGAAAGGAGCGCATCTCTCGATTTTTGCAGACTGTCAAAAATCCATACTGCTTTTGCATCGGTGGTGTTGGCGTGAAAATTGAATTTGCTGAAAGCGGGCCATCTCTCCAAGATAAGCTGACGGATTTCCTGCTGCGGCAAAGAAGCGGGCTGTAACTTCGGTTACAGCTCGTTTTGCTTCTTCGAGACAAAGTGTCCCGAAGCGGAGGCATCCTTGTTGTCCTCCCCGGACAGAGTTATAATATAAGTGTAATGTGATAGGGAAGGAGGAACAATGGCACGAGCAAAAAACAGAGGGTATCAGCAGAGTTTCTCTCCCTCTTACACAATCCGCCGCTGGCGGCTGGGCATCTATATCCGGCTTTCAAAGGAAGATTTGAAAAAAGGAAAAGACGATAGCAACAGCGTAAAGAACCAGCGTGACCTACTGAACGATTTTTACCGACGCAACATTGACGAGTTTGAAAGTATCACGGAATATGTAGATGACGGACATACTGGAACGGACGCTAACCGTGAAGATTTTCAACGGCTCTTGGCGGATGTCATGAGTGGTAAAATCAACTGCGTTATAGTAAAAGACCTGTCCCGCTTCGCACGAAATTATAGCGATGCCGGAAGTTTGATCGACAACCTGTTTGTTCAAATGGGTGTTCGCTTTATCAGCCTTGCTGAGAATGTGGACAGCTACAAGAACCCCGACAGCGTTTCAAATATCATCGTTCCCATTACAAACGTGATGAACGATAATTACTGCTATCAGACTTCCAAAAAGATCCGGCAGGTATTTGATTACAAACGGCGCAACGGCCAGTATATCGGAGCATTTGCTCCTTACGGCTATGTAAAGCACCCAAAGGACAAGCACAGGCTGATTGTTGATCCCGATGCTGCTGAAAATGTCAAACTCATTTTCACAATGCTTATTCAAGGGTCATCAAAACGTGCTATCGCGTTGTACCTGAACGAACACGGCGTACCGAGCCCCTCGGCTTACAAGGTACAAAAGGGCTTGCCTGTTTCGACAAGAGGGTATGACGATCCTATGTGGGGAGCCCGCATGATCCACTCCATTCTTACCAATCCGACCTACACCGGGGACTTAGCCCAAGGCCGGAGCCGGGTGAAAAGCTACAAGGTACACCAGATTGAAGCTGTTCCCCGCGAGGAATGGGTGGAAGTGGCTGGAACACATGAGGCCATTATCGACTATGAAACTTTCGATAAGGTACAGGCTCTCTTACAGCGTGATACCCGTACTTCCCCGAAAGGCCGTGAGGTACATTTATTCAGCGGCTTTCTGAAATGTGCCGATTGCGGGCGGGCCATTACCCGATGCGTTAGCAAGAACAACAATGTATATTATTCTTGCTCAACCTACAAGAACCGTTCCCGGACAGCCTGCACCATGCACTCAATCAAGCATGAACGGCTGGAGGCTGCTGTTTTGTTCGCTGTACAGCATCAGGTACATTTGGCTGTTTCCTACTCGGAAATCGTCACGCAGATCAATTCCGCTCCAATCAAAAAAAGCCAGTCTTACCGACTGGACGATCTGATAGCTGCAAAAGAGCGGGAACTGACAAAGATAACACGCTACAAGCAATCTCTTTATCAGGACTGGAAAGACGGTGAAATCACCCAGCAGGAATACCGGGATATGAAGGCTGACTATGAACGGCAGACTTCTGATATTTCCGCGGTGCTTACCCGGCTGAACGCTGAACGCGCAGAACTGGCAAACGGTGTGGACAACGAGCATCCTGCACTGGTAGCCTTTATGAAGTATCAGAACATTGAAGCCCTCAACCGTGAAATCTTGGTTGAACTTGTGGACTATATCAAGGTCTATGAAAACGGCAATATCAGCGTGAAATTCAAATTTGCTGACGAGCTCCGCAAGATTGCCGAGTACATTGAAATCAACACTACGGAAGATACCGCAGTAGCGGGCTAACCCCCGCTACAAACCCCTTTGACAGTGTGTTTTCCTAATAGGCGCTAATCATATGGAAATAATACTGCAATAAGTAACTTTTCATATAATGGTTCTGCTGGCAATCCCGTATTCTATTCAGATAGTGATATACAGTCAGAAATAAAAGAATATCGAGATGAAAAAATCGCTCGGTTAGTTAATGAAATTAGCATTTTGATTCAACATGATGAATTTTTGGATGGCGAAATATCTCAATCTGAGATGTTTATGGAAGAAGCATATTCTAATAATGACATGGAGTATGTTATAGAAGCATTAATGCGATTATACTATGCCAATCTTTTGAATGTTCATGTTTTGGAAGGTATTCTTGTAATGATTGCAAGTGTTCCATATGAATCAGTTGAACCGAAAGGTCAAATTATGGCTATGGGGTTACTCACAAATAAAGAACTTATTATACGAGATCGAGCGATTCAGTGTTTTGAACGATGGAACTCCAAAAAGGGATTAATTGCACTTAAAAGTTTGGATTGCCATCCGAAATGGTTGCAGAATTATGTGAATAAAGTGATAATGTACATTGAGAGGGATGGAATGGATTAAATGTCATTTTTAGTACGAAAGTTAAATAAGAGAGATCAATTATATCAGCTTATTGAGAAGGAAAGTATTGAAGATATTTATGCAGATGTTCCTTCTAATGAATTTAGAACGACAAAAGGGACCTTATCTACGTGGATAATTGATACTCTTGATAATTTGGAAAATGCAGTGCTTGCTATAGCGGTATCTTCAACAAAAATATCAAAAATGGATTTCATTGTCATGGATACGGATTTGCTAGTTAAGAATGGGTTAGAATATAAGAAAACTTATGCAGGAGTGGATATCCCAATTCCGGATCTTCAAGAGACTCACTATGATATTATAGGTGTTTCATTGAAAAAAATGACAAACTGTACAAATGTTTATAAAAGTATTTTTGAAGAAGAAAATGAGGAAATTGAAAAATGTATTGTTCGTTTTTCAGAACCACAAATTAAAGAAATGCTAAAGAAAGCTATTTCTCAAAATCGAGTGGACAAAACAAAGGCAACGAAAAATATTAGAGAGACTATAGAAAAATTATCGGCTGCATAAAAATGAAAAAGGTCTGGCAACAGTTCATCAGAAAGCCAATGGAAATTATGTAATAGAAATAAAAACAAGGCATATTGTAAGCAAAACCTTAATTTATTCCGTTAAGTTTTTGCGCTGCAGAGCCGAGTTTGAATAACGGATTTATCACAGGGCACACCCCATTATCCTGTAAAAGGCAAAAATGATTATCCTATCAGCAACAGAGAGTAATACCGCAGCGTAGCTCTGTTGCTGTTCTTTTTTGTCATTTCTGCCCCGGTCACACAGGATTCTGACTCAGATAAAATGAGGCGTAAATAAGCAACGTGATATCGGAAAAAGCTGTAGAAATCCACGTTGAATTTTACAGCTTTCTGTATAGAATAGAAGTAGACGAAACATCACTGCGTGAGTTTGCTGCGAAACTACAAGGGCATGGGTAACACTGCGAAACGTTGATATTTCCTGGTGTTGCAGGGTGTGTGGGATGCTTTGGATGATGCTGCGAAAGTGACATTGCGATAGTGCTGCTGTGTAAGATGACACTGTTATATGGGACGCGATAGAAGGTGGGTTGGCAGGATTACCACTGCGGAATATGCTGTGGAATTGCGCTGCAGTGCCGGAGGGTTTTGCAGTGTGGCTTTGCAGTGGGATGTGAGGATAGTGAGGATACTGGATTTTGCCCTTTGAGGATAATGTGGTGTGCCCCGGAACAGGATTAGAATGCCGAAAGCCTGTATTTATGCGGGTTTCCGGCATTTGTTTTATCGAATGGCTCTAGTTTGGCTCTATTTGTGGGCGGGATAAGGGTTGCGAAAGCACTGATGGAGAAATGAAGGCATAATGGTAAGGAAAAAGTGATATATGCATCTTGGAAGCACAGCAATACTGAAAATTATAAGTTCAGCTGGAACAAAAAGTATGTTATGTACTGGAGAATTCCGGGGATCTGTGGGGAGTAATTGCGGGAAAAAAGGGAAAAGCGTATAATGCAAGAAAATAATGTTTTCACAGTGTAAAATAGAGGAGAGAACTATCATGCAGAAAATACTGATTGTAGAAGATGATACAAATATCAATAATCTGCTTCAGGAAGCTTTATCCAAAGCGGGCTATTCCTGTGAGCAGGCGTTTTCCGGAACTGAGGCAAAGCTGCTTTTGAATATGCAGGAGCATAGCTATGCACTGGTGTTGCTGGATTTGATGTTGCCGGGAATTACAGGAGAAGCAGTGCTGGAGGAAATACGGAAAAAGGGAAATCTTCCGGTTATTGTTTTGACTGTGAAAGATAGCTTGGATGAAAAGGTAAAGGTTTTAACTAGTGGGGCTGATGATTATATAACGAAACCTTTTGAAATCAGAGAGGTGCTGGCAAGAATTCAGGTACAGCTTCGTCATACAGAAGAAAAGGAAATAAAAGAATCTAACCTTTCGTTCAGAGAGATGGTATTGAACAAAGCTACTTTTCAGGCCAGCATTGGTGGAAAAATACTTCCTAAGATAACAAGACAGGAGTTTGCGATTTTAGAATTACTGCTCAGAAATCCGAAGCAGGTTTTCAGTAAAGAGGACATTTTTGAATATGCGTGGGACGAACCATATATGGGTGAAACAAAAACTCTGGATGTACATATAAGCAATATTCGTAAAAAGATAAAAACAGTTACATCTGAGGAATATATTGAAACAGTCTGGGGAATCGGTTATCGTCTTCATCTATAATCTTTACTCTTTTTTTACTATTTATTTGCGTTTGATTAGGATTATTCCTTTATGATAAATGCAGATAAGAAAAAGGAGATGAAAAACTTGAGCGAAATGTTATTGGAAACAAGAAATTTGACTAAGCAATATGGACATCATAAAGCTGTGGACAGTGTCAATATGCATATAAAAAAAGGTGCTATTTATGGTTTTATCGGTCGGAATGGAGCTGGGAAGACAACTTGTCTGAAGATGATCAGTGGACTTTCCAAGCCAACTTGTGGAGAAATCGAGATGTTCGGACACAAGGGAAAGGATTTGCAAAAAGTTCGATCACGGATAGGATGTCTGATTGAGGCACCGGGACTTTATGGAAATATGACTGCATATGAAAATCTGAATATCAAATGCAAGCTGTTTGGAATAAAGAAAAAAAGTTATATTGAAGAAATATTGAGAATTATCGGTCTGGAGGATGTGGGAAAGAAAAAAACAAAACAATTTTCACTTGGAATGAAACAGCGTTTGGGAATTGGTCTTGCTTTGGTTGGAGAACCAGATTTATTAGTTCTTGATGAGCCAATCAATGGATTGGATCCACAGGGTATTGCAGAGATCCGGGATACGATTCAGAGACTTCAGAAAGAGAAGAATATGACAATATGCATTTCCAGTCATATTCTTGAGGAATTATCGAAGATTGCTACTGATTATGGAATTATTCATAATGGAAGTTTATTACAGGAAATTACAAGAGAAGAATTAATGAGGAGATGCAGTGAACGTATGGAGTTGACATTGGATCATCCGAAACTGGCGATTCCTGTGCTGGATTCAATGGGATTTACCAACTTTCAAGTAACAGATAAAGAACATATTCATATTTTTGAACGATTGAATGAAAGTGCAGTTTTGAATATGGAACTTGCAAAGTCAGGAATTCCGGTAAAAGGGATTTCCATAACCAGTGAAGAACTGGAAACTTATTTTCTGAATCTGACGGGAGGTGCGGATCATGCTTAATATAATAAAAATGGATTTATACCGGATGCTTAAAACCAAAAGTATGTATGTAATCTGGATCGTACTGGCAGCAATATTATTGATTACAACATTTTTATGCAAGACAGATTATGAGCTTTTGACTGAAAAGGATGCCATGAAACAGGAGCAGGTTACTGAACCTACTGTGGATAATATTAATGTGGGAATGATGGTAACGCTGCCTACGGAGCCGGGAGAAAAGGTGACGGTATATGATATCTTTTTTGCCAATTCCCAAGGGAAATTGTATGCACTGCTTTTGGTGATTTTTACTGTTCTGTTTTCAACAGCGGATATCAGCAGCGGCTATATTAAAAATATTGGAGGTCAGGTTGGAAATAGGGGATCTTTGATTTTTTCCAGATCAATTGCATTGTCTGTCTTTACGGTACTGACAATGACCGGGGCATTCTTATTTCAGGCAGCGGCGAACTGTATTGTTTTCGGGAAATTGGAATGGGGAAATACAAAGGCGATTTTATCTTATTTTGTGGCGGAGCTGGTTCTTCATTATGCACTTGTGCTGATTTGTATGGCGATTGCAATTATTTTGAAAAATAATGTAATCAGCATGGTCATTGCTGTCTGTCTTACTATGAATGTAATGACCATTGTGTATGGAGTGGTCAACAGTGCTATTCAAAAAATAGGAATTCAGAATTTTCAGATTTATAAGTATACGATAACTGGAAAATTATCACTGCTTCCTATGAATCCAAGTGGAAATGAGTGCTTGGCAGCATTCGGTGTAGCAATGGTGTTCATTGTTATAATGATATCTGTTAGTAGCGTTGTTTTTCAAAAGAGGGATATTTAACGGATGTATATCGTAATTGGGATATTAGCAGGAATTATTATTTTACAATTTATTATTATGTGGAAATACCAGCGGCAGGTGAAAGACATCTGCCGCCAATTGGCGTTTTTGATGAAACATGACAGTAACATGTTGATTAATCGTGAATTTGATATGGGAGGAATAGGAACGCTTTCAGACAGGTTGAATGAACTTCTGGAACTGCGGAGAAAAGAGAAGCAGCAGTATCAAGAGAAAGAAACTCTGATTGCGGATACTTATACAAATCTTTCTCATGATATTCGAACCCCATTGACATCTCTGGATGGATATTTCCAGCTTATGGAAGAATGTGAAAATGTGGAGGATCAGAAACGTTATCTAGGCATTATCCACGAAAGAATTCATAGTCTGAATGAAATGCTGGAAGAACTTTTTACATTTACAAAGTTAAAAAACGAATCTTATAATTTGGAATTGACGCCTTGCTGTATTAACCGGATAATGAAAGAAACTGTTTTTTCATACTATGATGACTGGGTAAGAATGGAAATTCAGCCTGATATTCAGATTACGGAAGAACAGTTGTATATACATGGAAACAGGCAAGGGCTTCGCCGTGTTATCCAAAATGTAATAAAAAATGGGCTGGATCATGGAGAAAAGAAGATTAGTATTGAGTTGGAGCGTAATCAAAATCAGGCAGTGCTTAGAATTAGCAATCAGGTTACATATCCGGAACAGATTAATATAGATCATGTGTTTGAGAGATTTTACAAAGCAGATGTTGCCAGAAGTAAAACATCTACTGGATTGGGACTATCTATTGCAAAGGAGTTGGTTAGTCGGATGGATGGAGAGATTGAAGCAAAGATAGAGAAAGAAGAATTTATTGTTGAAATGAGATTTCTGATTGTAACAGATGGAATGGGGAGACAATAGGGAAGTTGTTCAAAAGGCTCAAAAAGATAGAATTATGCATAGATATGTGCTATAATTAATTAAGTTGTAAAGTAGATTTATGTTCAATATTTCAAGGAGGTGTAACGATGAAAAGTGTTTACATAAAGAATATGCTTGGCACATTGGGATATAGTAATGAACATTTTTCTGAAAACTATTCAGTGCAAATTGATGGTACCTCCGCTATTAGGTTTGATTATGTTGCATTTAGTGATAGATATCTTAAGGATGTTTCAACTTCATGTATAGCTGTACAAGAGGTGATAGATGATAATGAGGAAACTAAATATTTAGATGGTGCTAAATATTTAGCGACACCGATTGTTATTATTTCAAAAAATAGGCATGTGCGAGTTTGGAATATAGCACCGCAGAAAATAACGCTTTTAAATGACAATGAAGAAAATATTATTCACTTATATTTTGAAAAAAATAGATTTGAATTTATGTCAGATAATCTGATAGATGCTAAAATGGGATATAGGCAGATTAATATTTTTGAAGCATCAGGATTAATTGATTTTTCAAGAAAGGCAACTTGTAAGATATTAAGCGAAGAATTTGAAAAGGGGTTAATTGCAGCAAAAAAGTATTTGAAAAAGAGAAAAAATATTAATGGTCAAGACTTAAATAATATAACAAGTATTACAATGCATGTAATTTCTGCTTTAATTATTAATAGTAAGATAAAGCCAGATGAAAAAGTACCAGATTTGTTTGAGTTACTTACTGACTTATCACAAACATACAAAGATTATTTTAGTGATAAGTTGATGTTCAAGTATGGAAAGGGATTGCTTATTGAAATATACAATGATTTAAATCGAAGTATAAATTATCAAAGTGTTGATCATGAATTATTGGGATATTTCTATGAATCCACTTTATTGCAACTTAGTGAAACAAAAGCTGAAACTATTAGAAAAGAATTTGGAATTTATTATACTCCAAGAATATTAAGTCAAGAGATAGTTTGGAGTATTCCCTTTGAAAGTATCCCTGTTGATGAACGATATGTATTGGATGGAACATGTGGATCTGGCAGTTTGCTTTTGAGTGCATGTAAAAGACTAGAGGAATTGGTAAGTTATGAAAAGACAGAGATCGATAGGTATAATTATTTGACAAGGATGATAGAGGGATATGATATAGATAAATTTGCATCAGAAGTGGCAAGGCTATCTTTACTTCTATATAGTTTACCATATGGAAATAAATGGAATATTCATGCGGGAGATTTACTTCGCATAAACAAATCTAAAATACAAGTTCCGTTTGTTATATTAGGTAATCCACCGTATGAAGAAGTTAGGGGAAATAGTCAGAAAAAACAGAAGGCAGCTGCGTTTTTGGATAAATATTTAGAGTGGCTACATGATGACGGATTTATAGGTATTATTTTGCCTGAAAGTTTTCTGCAAAATGATAGTTCTGTATCTCAAAGAGAAAAGTTACTGAATGAATTTGATATTATAGAACTTTGGATGTTGCCAGGGCAGATTTTTGAAAACAATTGTTCGACAATAGTTATAATTGCTCAGAAAAAGAAGGTGGAAGATGAAAAATTAACAAAAATAAAGGTATTAGTAAGAAATAAAGAATCTATTAGAAGTTATTTTAAACAACGTAAATGGGATTTTGAATTCTTTGTTAATATACAAAAACGTTGGAAGAATGAACCAAAATATAAAATTAGTGTATCTCCTGTAGAAGATATACTCCAAAAAATTATAAAAGGAAAGAAAACTATTGGAGATATCACGCAAAATGTTATGGGAATTATGTTTCCATCAAACTATAATTTTTCACGAATGCAATTTGATGGATGGATTCCTTATATTGCTAATGCAAATAATTTTAGAAAATATGTAATATCACCTCAAATGCGAGATAATGTGTGTTTCTTTGATTATCATATGTCTGAGGAGGAAGAAAAGAAAATAAAAAAAGATTATAAAGGATTGAGGTTACGTAGAGATTACGAGAGTATATATGCGGCTTCTAATAAGATTTTGGTAAAAATGTCTTCGACTCCAGGAGAAATAAATTGTATTAATGCCCTAGTAGATGAAGATGGATATTATCCTAGTCATTCCTTTTTTGTGTTAATTTCTGAGGACAAGAAAGTATCTAACTATGTCCTCTGTGCATTGATAAATAGCAAACTAATTAATGCATATGTGCGTAGGGAGTGTGTGAAAAGAACCCTTACAACTAATGTAGTGCGTAGCATACCCGTACCGGAATTTAGTGATGTGCAGATTAGCAAGATAGAGCAATGTTATATGAGTATAAAGGAGGCTTGTACATCGGAGGATAAGGAAAAAGTTGAGAAAATTCAAAAAACAATTGATGACATAATTTTTGAAGCTTTTAATTTAGAACAGGGCGAGAAAGAGAAAATAGAAAAATTGTTTGAAGTTTATACAAGAGATGGAGATAATTTGACCTCAGCAAATGTTGAACTTAAGGAGTATCATAATGTTTCAGGAGAGGTAGAAGAAATTGATATCGAAAAGATGTATTGTACTGTTTATCTGGCAGAATTTGGAGAACAGGAGATAAAGATTGAAAAATCAATGCCAGGATGGTTTTTGCGAAGGGGAACAGAATTTTCAGCCAAATATCATGAGGGAAAGCTTTTTGATATTAAACCATTAATGTATTCGTACCTTGATGATGAAGAAATTATTGAGTTATTGAGTAAAAAAATTTCTGAGTAACAGGAGGATAATAATGGAAAGCGAGAATCAAAGAGTCAAGTTTCTAGATGTTGGGCATGGCGATAGCTCTATAATATATTTAAATAGTGGTCATTCAGAGAATGAAAATGTTGTTATTGTAGATATTGTAGATTCTGATAAGTTATTAACGGAATTAACAAGTCACAAGATTAAGGTTGTTGATTTGATAATTATTTCTCATTCAGATGCAGATCACTGCAGAGGTGTAAATGATTTTTTGGAAAAATATATGGCGGTAGGTATTGTTAAAAACATATGTTTTAATCTAGATAAAAGACAACCAACTAAGACCATGAAACTAATATTAAAAAAATTTATAGAAATTTATCAGAAGCAGCGAATAACATTGCTGATGGGACAGAATGATACTTCAGTTCAAAAAAGGGAATTGATTTCAAACGATAAATCGAAATTATTTTTGATATATCCTAATGTGGCTGAATCTACAGAAGCATATTTAAAAAATGATACAAATAATACTTCAATTGTATGCTTGTTAGAAAATGATGTTTGTAATGTTCTTTTTTCTGGGGATTTAGAAGAAAGTGGGTGGCAAAAGTTAATAGACAGAATACCGGAATTGAGATGTGACGTATTAAAAATGCCACATCATGGAGCTTTTTATGATGAAAAAAATGGAATGGGATTAAAAAGAATACTAACCGTGTTAAATCCAAAAGATGCTATAATATCATCTGGAGACAATCAGAAATATAAACATCCTGAAGAGCAAACAATTGAGCTTTTAAAAGACAAACAGATAAATATTTACTGTACAGAGTTTACAAGTCTTTGTCATTGTAATTTGAATGAATTTAAGAGAAAATGTTATGGAGATATTGAGATTGTAATAACTGATACTACGTATGAAATTAGAACAGAAACAGATAATACATCATTATTAAATCATATTGCATGTCATGGATAATAATAGTGTGCTTTAGTTAGTTGCTCTTAGTAGTATAATGTTTATTGGCAACATTCTGGCAACAGTTCATCAGAAAGCCAATGGAAATTATGTAATAGAAATAAAAATAAGGCTTATTGTAAGCGAAAACTTAATTAATTCCGTTAAGTTTTGCTGCGACGGAGCCGAGTTCGAGTAATAAAAATTTTCTGAAATCCCTTATAAACAGGGCATTTCGGAGCAAATAAAGTTCTATTTGATAACAAAATGATAACACGAGGGATTTTGATATTATTTATTTGAAATCTTGTGGTTATCAGGTAATATGTGTGAAACCAACAAAAAGGTCTTACTGAATTGAGTGAAATCAATTTGGTAAGGCCTTTTTCGTTGGTTTTTTATTTGTCGTTTTTCGGATAATTATACCGCCACTGATCATATTCTTCCTGAGTGATTTCTCCGGATTTCAGCTTTTCTGCCTGCTCCTGCCATGCATGGAACATATCAAACATAGAAAGGTAGGTGGTTCCTTTGGATTTGTCCAGCCGGAGACAGAGTTCTCCGTCAATCTCACCAATATGAAGTCCGTAAAGGTCTTCTAATGCAAATAAGGTATGCATAAGTCCTACATAGCTGTCAATATCCGGGACAGCCAGTGCATGCGGAGAGACATCAAAAATATCAGCCAGTGCATTCAGATAGTTTTCTTTTGGACTGCGGGCACCTTTTTCATACTGTGCAATACGGACATCAGCCTGTGATTCGCTGAATCCGAGTTGTTGCCCTAAATATTTCTGCGTGAATCCACGCAGAAGTCGAAAATGGTGGATTCTTTCTCCTATTGCCATAGTTTTACATCTCCTGTCTTTTTCTTGATAGGTTGAGTATAGCATATCTGTATAGTACAGACAAGAAAGACCATACAAAAAAGTATAGAAATATACGCTGAAAACGCTTGACCAATACAAAAAAGTATAGTATCATACGAACTATACAGAAATGTATAGTGACAAACAAAGGAGGGATTTACAATGAGTAAAATATTTATGAATGTAAAAGAGGTCATGGAAGTCCTCGAAGTCTCAGAATCCTACGCTTATAAGCTGATGAAGCGACTCAACAGAGAATTACAGGCAATGGGCTGTCAGACAATCGCTGGAAAAGTTGACCGCAAATATTTTTACGAACAGTTCTACGGAACCAGATCAAATGATGGGAGGAATTAGTAATGGCAATTTACAAGAACAACAATGGCACCTGGTATGTAGTGATCCGCTATCAGGACTGGACAGGTGCAAGAAAGCAAAAATGTAAAAGAGGATTTGCTACAAGAAAAGAGGCAGCGGACTGGGAATTACAGTTTAAGTTGCAGAAAAAAGCAAGTCTGGATATGACAATGGAAAGTTTCTGTGTTTTGTATGAAGAGGATGTAAGACCGTCTCTGAAACAGAGTACCTGGCTTACCAAAGAAAATATTATCCAGAAAAAGATTCTGCCTTATCTGGGACAGCGGAAAGTGTCGGAAATCACAGCCAAAGATGTGATGGACTGGCATAACCAGATGAGAAAACTAAAAACAAAGACGGGAAAATATTTGTCTCCGACGTATCTGAAAACGATACATGGACAGTTAAGTACCATTTTTAATCATGCAGTAAAATATTATGACCTCAGCACCAACCCAGCGAGAAAAGCTGGAGCATTAGGAACAGAGGAAGGAAAGGAAATGCTGTTCTGGACAAAAGAAGAATATAAACTTTTTGCAGAAGAAATGATGGATAAGCCTCTTTCATACTATGCGTTTCAGCTACTCTACTGGTGCGGAATACGTTCGGGAGAACTTCTGGCTTTGACTCCGGCGGATTTTAATTTTAAAAAGAAAACGCTGCAAATCAATAAGTCCTATCAGCGGTTACAGGGAAAAGATGTAATCACGACACCGAAAACGAAAAATAGTATCAGGACAGTTGTGATGCCACAGTTTCTATGTGATGAAATGCAGGATTGCCTGAAATTATATTACAGTTTGAAACCTGATGATCGTATTTTTCCTGTGACAAAATATTACCTGAACCATGAGATGGAAAGAGGATGCAAAGCATGCGGTGTCAAGAAAATCCGTGTTCATGATCTTAGGCACAGTCATGTATCTTTACTGATCAATATGGGATATACAGCTCTGGCAATTGGAAAAAGAGTTGGTCATTCAGCAGAAAAGATCACTTACCGTTATGCACACCTGTTTCCATCGGTACAGTTGGATATGGCAGAGCAATTAGATGCGGAAAATATGAAGGAAGAACCGAATGAAATGGGAGGAGGACTTGCAAATGTCAGCTAAATGTCTGGATCAACAGGGACGTTGGAGAAATAAGGTTGTAGCGTTCCGAATGTCACCAGAGGAAGATGAACTTCTGGAAACAGCAGTCCGCTTATCAGGATTGACGAAACAAGAGTATATTATCCGGAGATTACAGGAAAAAGAGGTTGTAGTAACCGGGAATCCGAGAGTGTACAAGGCATTGAAAAATGAACTTGCAAAGGTACTGAATGAATTGAAGAGTCTGAAAAAAGGAGAAAATGTGTCAGAAGATTTACTGGAAGTAATTCGGTTGATTACAGTAACGATGGATGGAATGAAAGATGAATAAAAATGCCTTTAAGTGTCGGCAAACACCTAAAGGCAGGGATTTGGTAGAATACTCTTCCCAAATGTTTCTATGAGTATTCTATCAAAATCCATTCTTTCTTTCAACGGGAAAATATGGAGGAACTGATGGAAAACAAAGTAACAGAAGCAAAGAAAACAGTACAGAAAAGAATGGAGCCGAAATTGAAGCTTATCAACATGGATAGGGTAGAAGTTGAACAGATTGAATGGCTGCTCTATCCATTTATCCCATATGGGAAAGTAACGATTATCCAAGGAGATCCGGGAGAAGGAAAGACCACAATGGTACTTCAGATCATTGCAAAACTGACCAGAGGAGAAGCAATTCTTCCGACAGTTTCATTAACTGATGATAAAGAAAATGCAGAAGTACCTGTAAATGTGATTTACCAGACAGCAGAGGATGGTTTGGGAGATACCATAAAACCCAGATTGCTTGCTGCAGGTGCAGACTGCTCCAAGGTGCTGGTCATTGATGATACAGACCAGCCATTGACAATGGCAGATATCCGGCTGGAGGAGGCAATTATACAGACAAAAGCAAGAATGGTTGTACTTGATCCAATTCAGGGATTCTTGGGAGCAGAAGTTGATATGCACCGTGCAAATGAGATTCGTCCGCTGATGAAGCGCATCGCAGTGCTGGCAGAAAAATATCACTGTGCGATTATCTTAATCGGACATATGAACAAAAACAGTAACGGAAAATCTTCCTACCGTGGACTTGGCTCTATTGACTTTCAGGCAGCAGCAAGAAGTGTCCTGATTGTTGGCAGAATCAAGGAAGAACCAGAAACGAGGGTGGTGTGCCATACGAAAAGTTCTTTGGCACCGGAAGGAAAATCTATTGCTTTTCGATTAGATAAGGATAATGGATTTGAGTGGATTGGAGAATATGATATCAGTGCAGACGAGTTACTTAATGGAGATGGCAAGGGACAGAAAAGCCGGAAAGCAAAAGAATTTCTGCTTGAGATACTGGCAGATGGTGGTATGTCACAGAAGAAAATATTAGAAGAAGCTGCGAAGCGTGGAATCAAAGGAAAAACGCTGAGAAATGCGAAGTCAGAACTGGAAGTAGATTCGGTAAAACGGGGAAATCAGTGGTACTGGGTGCTGCCCGAATAGAAAAGGAAGATGGCAAGGTGCCCATATCTTAAGAAAAGGGCATCTTGCCACCTTGAAAGGAGAGAGGATGAAAAACAGAAATGTGCAGATCCCATACGAGTTGTTCTTTCAACTTTTGCAATATTTTCTGATGGAAAACTATGAAAGCGAAGAAATAATTCGGCAGGGATTGGAAAGAAAGTTGGATACAATGGTCAACCGAGAGTTATACAGCAAATATAAAACTGCACCGACAGAGGAAGAACGGGAAAAATACCGGCAGGAATATTTGGACAGGCGGGGAATACCAGAGAACTTTCGATGGTAAAGATTTTCTCTGATTGCCTTATTACAGGAGCGTGTCACGCACCTGTAGATAGCAGACAAAGGAGAGGTCTGATAAGGCGCAGACGGAACGTTATGAATATATTGGCAATTTGTTTGGAGCTGAAAAATTGTAAAGGGGGCCCTGAAACAGGGCGTCCTTATGGAAAACGATAAGTGGAAGGGAGAATGTAACAATGAAAGAAGGAAGATTAGGATACAACAGTTATAACAAAAGATATGGATTATTATCATCAGATTTATGGATTGATACGGGATTTCACTGTGGAGAATGTCTGGAAGTGTTGCTTGATGATGAATGGGTTCAGACCAGGATGGAAATGAATCCTGCAAGAGAATGGTATCTCGTAGGGACACCATATTGTGGTGATCTGGAATATATCCGAGCGAGGATACCGGGATAAGTCAGCCATACAAGTAACGCAGGAGTGAACCGACCAACGGGAGGAATAGCCCCCGGCAGGGCGCAAGGGTACTTTTGATGGACGGAACGGATGTCGAGAGTGCTTTTGCGTTACTTTTGACAAAAGTAACAAAACCGCCGTATACGGCGGAGATTTCTTTTTATGCCATTGCTGGCAAATATACAAATTTATGTGCCATATCTGGCACTGATTTTAGAAAGTGGGGGGAGGAAGATGACGATGAAACGAACAATCAGCGGTATGATCGGGACAGGTTCTCTGGCTCATAACAGACGAGATTTTATAGCAGAAAATGTTGATCCAGACAGAGTGAAACTAAACATTTGTTACCGGAATGAGAATCTGAAAGAAGTCTATAAAGAGCTGTTTGATGAAGCTGTAGAACGGTATAATGTCGGGAAAAGAAAAGATCGGCAGATTACAAATTATTATGAAAAGATTCGCCAGGGGAAACAGGAAAAGTTGTTCCATGAAGTGATTTTCCAGATTGGAAACCGAGAAGATACGGCTGTTGGAACAGAAGAGGGAGATTTGGCTGTAAAGGTACTGAATGAGTATGTGAAAGATTTCCAGAAACGAAATCCGACACTTCGGGTATTTAGTTGCTATCTGCATCAGGATGAAGCTACTCCACATTTGCATATCGATTTCATTCCTTATGTAACTGGCTGGAAAAGAAAAGGAATGGATACCAGGGTTTCACTGAAACAGGCATTAAAAAGTCTGGGATTTCAAGGTGGAAATAAGCACGATACGGAGATGAATCAGTGGATAAATCATGAAAAAGAAGTTCTGGCAGAAATTGCAAAGCAACATGGAATTGAATGGGAGCAGAAAGGGACACATGAGGAACATCTGGATGTTTATAATTTTAAGAAGAAAGAGCGTAAAAAGGAAGTACAGGCACTGGAACAGGAAAAAGAATACTTGACAGCAAAGAACGAAGGATTGGCTTTACAAATCGTAGAATCCAAAGCAGACGTACAGCTTTTGAAGGAAAGTAAAGAACAGGCGCTTAGAGATAAAAAAGCAGTAGAAAAGCGTGCAGAAACAGCAGAAAAACAATTAAAAAGCCTGGAAGAACGCAGGGAACAGTTACAGCCGATTATGGATAATGTGAGTAAGGAAATAAAAGAATATGGAACAGTTAAAATGTTGTTACCGGAAGCAGGAACGTTAGAACGGGCAGCGACCTACCGGGACAAAAAAATCAAACCGCTGTTTCTTCAGATAAAAAATAAGGTTGGGGCAATGGCTGCACAGGTTAAAGAACTTACAAAAGAGGTGGAAAATTGGAAGAGCAAATATCAAAAGCTGAAACAAAAATATAACGGTATTCAGAAGAAGTTGGATGATATGCGTAAAGAAAATCATAAATTATCAGAAGAAAAGAATATAATGCAAGGCGTTTCTGATAGGTATGATCGTGTTGTGCGTGTTCTGGGAATAGAGACGGTAGATGCGGCAGTACAGCAGGATATTCGCAACGAGAAAGCTCTGGAAGAAAAGCAGCGGATGGAACAAATGCCGAAGGGAAGTATTCATGAAAGATTAGCCTGGGGAATAAAAAAGAGTGAGATGGAGAATCAGCAGCGTAAGAAAAATAAATCAAAAAATAGAGAAATGGAGAGATAAAATCATGGAAAAACACATTTATGATGAAAAGAACGGATTAAGCTATACTCTGTGTGGAGATTATTATTTGCCGGATCTGGTATTGAATGAGGACGAACCGACATATGGAAAATATGGAATGTTACGGAAACAGTTTTTGAAAGAACATAGACCAATACGGTATCAAAACTTGTTATTATCTGGCAAGCTGACAGCACATCTGAATCAGATTGACCAGGAAGTAACAGAGCAGGTAGAAGTGTTAATGAAACAGATGGCAGAAAAACAGGGCGTGAACGAAAACTTAAAGAGGCAGGATCAGATGAAGTGGGGTAGATTGATGAATAATGTCAAAGCCAGCGCGGAAGAAATTGTGATGAGAGAAATAATTTATGTGTAAGAATAGATAGTAGAGACATGAGATAAAAATTAATTAGAAGTTAAAAAAACAGAATGATAATTAAACAAAGGCTCAATTGTAAACATGAACTAGTAACGATATAATTATAGCGAGAACAGGAGGTGAGAACAATGCGTATTGGTGAACAGATAAAAAACTATAGAAAAACTGTGGGATTAACACAAGAACAGGTGGCAAATTATCTGGGAGTGTCAACTCCTGCGGTAAATAAATGGGAAAAGGGAAATACATATCCGGATATCTCATTACTTCCAGCTTTGGCACGATTATTGAAAATTGATATGAATGAATTGTTTTCGTTTCGTGAAGAATTGACCGAAAAAGAGATTGGACTATTTGTGAATGAACTTTCGGAAATTTCATTGGACAGCTTTACAAAGGCTTTCGAGATGGCATCTCGTAAAATACAGGAGTATCCTCATTGCGACTTATTAATTTATAAGATCGCAACTGTTCTGAACGCATCTTTGACTTTGTCAGATCTTAATGACGAAGAACGAATGGAATATAATACAGCTATCATTGAGTGGCTGGAACGAACAGCAGATAGTCAGGACGAAAGAGTGAGAAATTCAAGTGTTTTTATACTTGCAACGAAATATGTCCAAATGGAGAAATATGAAGAAGCAAATGTCCTTTTGAAAAAAATTCCTGATACTGTAATTGATGCAACGATTATGAAAACAAGTGTGCTAGCGCATCAGGAAGGAACAGATACTGCTGCGTTATTCTTGGAGGGAAAATTGCTACAGGCAGTTATCAATATCCAAAGCTACTTGTATAAGTTAATAGAAATGGAAGAAGAGACAGGAAATCATGATAAAGCAGAGAAAATTGCTGAGGTTACAGATCAAATGATATCACTGTTTGGACTATGGAATTACGGCAACACAGTGCCATATCTGCTGATTGCTGGATATCGAAAAAACGTAGAAAAATGTGTTCAATTAATTAAGCAATTATTAAGCGAATCACAGAAGCCTTGGAATATGACACAATCCCCTTTGTATTACAGGTATGAAGATACTGCACAGGGAAAAGCCTTTTCGGGAATTGGAAAAAATTTTGTTCGTGAATTGTATTCGGAAATTGAAAATAAGAAAGAGTATGAATTCTTGAGAGGGAATAAGGAACTCGAATCAATTTTTGAGGAACATTTAAAATAGGTTGTAAAAAATATATAGAGATAGAAAAGCTGTAAAAATCTACGTTGAATTTTACAGCTTTTTGTGTATAATAAAAGTAACAGAAACAATATGAATATGGACTGCATAGTAGGTTGTGCTCATGAGCGAGAAGCGAATGCGAATGTCCGCTTTATCAAGGAAAGGAGCTGAAAAAATATGGCAAATATTTTACCAGTGTCTGATTTGAGAAATTATAATGAAGTTCTGAAGAACTGTCATAAAGGAGAACCAGTATATCTGACAAAGAATGGCAGAGGACGTTTTGTAGTTATGGATATTGAAGACTATGAGCGCGATCGTGCAGAGAAAAAGCTTCTCTTGAAGCTGCAGGAAGCTGAAGAAGCAGTGAAAGATGGCGAAGGTTGGTTGAATCTGGACGAACTGAAAGCACTTGTGGGGGAATAAGATGTTAAAATTGCGGATCAATCCGATTGTTGCAAAGGATTTGAAAAACATCCGAGATTATATTGCTGAAGATAACGAAGAATATGCAGCAAAGACCATAAAGGAAATTTACGGTAAATTTGAAAACCTTCAGATGTTTCCGGGAATGGGCTCAGATCTTTCAAAACGAGTCAGCTTTCGGACAGATTATAAATATGCGATATGGGAAGATTATGTGATTATCTACAAGATAGGAAAAGAGTATGTAGAGATTTATCGTGTGATTAATAGGTATCAGGACATTACAAGGATTTTTGAGTAAGATTTATAATACTTAAAAAGCCGGTGCATGAGGAAGCATAATTATGGATAAAGTAATAATTTGGGTTAATGAAAACAAGGAATGGTTTTTTAGCGGTATTGGAGTAACTATTGTAACATTGATATTTGCAGCAATAAGAAAAGTATTTTGTAAGAAAAAGCAAGAAAAAAAGCAGACAAGAATAGAGCAAGTTAATTATGGTACAAAAAGTACTCAAATAGGAATTCAAAATAACTATTATACGAAGGAGAAAAGCGGTGAGTGATGAAACAAAAATAATACAAAAAGCAGCATTGGGATCTGATACAACACAGATAGGGGAACAAAATAATTATTATGGTATGACAGCGGAAGAAGCGAGCAATTTAGCTATAAAACTGTTTATGGATAATTTTCCCAGACTGCAAGAGGAAGCAAAAAAGATTGCTAAAGAGCGAGCAGAGGAATTATGTAAAGATATAGTAGACAAACTAGAAAAACAAGGGAAAACAAATTTCTCTGAATTTTCAGATCCGGACATTCAATATATTTTAAATAAGTCGCATCAGGAGTATGCACGATTCGGAACTCAAACATTACGTGATTTATTAAGCAATCTTATTGTTAACAGAATAAATTATGATAATGACTACTATATGAAAATCCTTTTAGATGAAGCTGTAGAAATTGTAAAATCACTATCGGAAGTTCATTTAAATTATCTTTCACTAATATTTTTATGTAAACAAACAAAGATGAATGGTATTAATTCTATTGAATCACTTAAAGAGCATTGTGAGTACATTTGCGCAAAAATGCCAGTTACAAATGGAATAGAGAGCAGTATCCCTTTTTTGCATATGCTTAGATTATTAACCATTTCTTTAGGAAGTGCAGCTGAGGTGTATTCTAAACAATATAATCTGGATATAGATAAGGTTAAAGAAATTTTACCATTAGCAATGAATAGTATTCCTGGAGATTATAGTTTAACACCAGTAGGAATTATAATTGCAATTATAAATATACGCAATAAAACAAATTTAAATTTAGACTTCAAAATATGGATAAAATCTATTTGAAAAAATATCGAGAAATTGCCTTAGAAAATGATAACATATATTTGATAACAAAATGATAACACCGTTCAGTACGGCCTGTGGAGTTTGGACAGTGGAACACATATAAAACCAGATAGAACTATAATTCCTATACAAAAGTGTATAGTGATAAGATTTTATTTGCGAGTTTGAGTAAAAAAATGGAGCTCGGAAATCCAGTGTTTATGCGGGGTTCCGGGCTCTTGCTATGTGGCTTGAGTACAGATTGAGTACAAAACTATTTTGGAAGATGAGATAGTGCATAATTTGCAAGAGAAATTCCCTTTTGATAATTAATTTCAATACTCTTTTCTAATGATAATTGCCAATATTGTTTTGCTTCTGAATAATCTTGATTATGGGAGGCTATAGATCCATAGTCGAAATATACATTTACTTTTGCTATAGCTAAATCCATATCGTTTGCAATTTGCAAAGATTTTTCTAAATAAGGAAGAGATTTGGGATAATCGTGTAAACAGATATAACAATTCCCCAAATGTTCTAAACCTATGCATTCATTTCGTTTATCTCCAAGTTCAATAGAATAATCTAAAGCGGATTGAAAATAGTCTAAAGCAAGTTCAAAATTTCCTAATAATTTGTAGGTTAAGCCCATATTACCATATATTCGTAGTAACTGATGTTTGTCGTCATTAACCAATGAAAGAGCCTGTTGATAATAATTGAGAGCTTTGTCTAAATCATAGAGATTTCTATAAGCATTACCAATATTATTTAAAATACTAACTTTTTGGTCGTTGTCTGAGTACACATCTAATTTATTTAGATAATCTAATGATTCTGAAAAGGTTTCTATGCAAAGTTCCAATTGTCCTTGATCCTTTTGAATGATACCTACAATATTTTTATAAGAGGAAAGAAGATACCATTTTTGCAAGTCTGTCAATACATCAGAAGAATTTACAATAGAAATATATTCCGTTAACAACTGTAAAGCGGCAGTATCATTTCCAATATAATGATATGCTTGGGCAGAAAAAATGAGCATTTCATATATTCTTAAATTCTGATTCGAATCTTTATATAAATCCAAGTGTTTTTGGACAAAACTAATTACTTCTGTATAATTACCGAGTACATATAGTTTGGAGGCTGTGTTGGCAGCAAGATCAAAAAAATCTGCATTGGTGGTATCGCAATTGTATGATATTACTTTTATTGCGTGTTTGGTTATTTGATTAACCAAATCTCTTTCAAATGCATTTGTAATTTTTTGTGGAATTACTTTTGAAAGAAGATGCAATGTTTTTTCAAAAAATGTTTGATATGTTTGATTCTCTTGCATTTCAAGTCGTAAAAATTCTTGAGTAATCTCATGTGTATTTGCCAAATTATCGTTCATAGTAAATAACGAATAGCTCGTTATAGATGCAATGATTTGGTTGAAATCATACAATGAATATTGGTCTTTAAATATATCATATATAGGAATATCATGAGAATCTAAAAAGGAGATTATATTTAATACATCTTTAGCAGTTGGAGTATATTGTAGTACCTTCTCAAATGATATTTTCCAAGCAGTATATGCTGTTTTCTTGTAGCTAGTTATTGAGCTATTTAATATTTTCTGTTTGTTAGTATTATAAATTGTGAGATAATCTTCAAATGAAATATGCATTTTATTTACATATGCTCTGGCGTATTCTAATGCCAGAGGATAGTTTTCTAATGCAGTAGAAAGATTTTCAACAATTTGGTGATCAGTTTCCATTTGATGTCTAGTATTTGAATTGTTCAGTAAGAAAGATTTACTTTCATCAAGAGTAAAAGTCGTTACTGGTATTACAGGAAATTCATCTCTATCTACATTTGAATTTTGTGTGGTTACTATAATATCGGAGTTAGTGAAGAAACAGTTTGTGGTTAAAAAATCAATAGGGATGTCATCAGCACCATCATAGATAATTAAAGAGGAATCGTATCTATTTATGAATGCGGATAAAATTGAAAAAATACTATCAAAGTCAGTGCTTTTTTCTGGTATTAATTTATAATACAGAGCTGCATTATTAAACTCTTCAACAAGGTCGTATTCCGAATTTACGGAAAACCATAAAATCAATTCATACTTACTTTTAGCTTGAAAGACTGTTTCACGTGCAATTTGAGATTTCCCAATTCCACCAGGTCCAGTAAGGAAAACTAAATTATTTTCGGCTAATTGAAGAAAAACATTATTTAATATGTCTTCACGTCCAGAAAACAGTTTGTTTTTTCTGGAAATATTATAGAAAGAAGGTATCGGAAACGGAAACGCTTCATTTGCTTGATTGGAAAGAAGCGTTTCTTTTATTTCTTTAATATCCTGTTGAGTTTGTTTAAGTTCTTGCGTATTATCTTTGAGTTCTGACAGAATGGAAGATGTTGAGTTACGCATTTGATGTAGTAATATTTTGCCTTCAGAACTTAATAGGTTATTCAGCAACTCATTAATTTTGTCTATATAGGTCTCTAAACATTGGTTTATTCGTTTGCTGCCAATATACTTTAAATCACTATTTTTTTTATAGAATTCATCTATGAAGTTGATTTTTTCATCTTCTGTAATAAATTGGTATTTACGTTCGTTAAAAAGCGGATTTTTTAATATGTAATCATCTACTTTCTCTAATTCATATTCATCATTGATTTTTTCGTGGATAAGAGAAAGAATAGATTCATCAAATTCATTAAAATACGCAATTATAGCTTTATTATCTTGAAAATTACATATTTTTGTTGCAAATATGGATTCGAAGATTGCTAAGGATATTTCACCTATTTTTTTTACTGGTATGGTCATATCGAACTCACCTTTCTTAAATTGCTAATTATAGTCGGAATTTATCTTGATTCCGTTTGATGTATCAAGCAATATCAGACTTCTCTGCAATTCCAATTCTACCTTCTCTTTCGTCTCTGCTATTTCCCCTATAGCTGCCTGTGTTGCTTCATTTGGATTATCTCCAGCGGATTTTAATGCACTCTGATAGAGGTGATTCATCTTTTCCCATTTCAATAGGTCATTAAATACTTTATAACTTCTGATATTCAATAAAGCATCCTGCAAAGACAGCGTATGTGCTTTCCCTCTGCTGGTATATCCGATTTCGAGATAAGAAGAAAGAACCGGATTCAGATGGATAGATACAGTATCATCTTTTAACAGCTTGTCTTCTCCACGATCTCCGCTGATCTGGAGGATGCCGGAATTGCAAAGAACCATAAGTACGCCCATCAGATCACCGACTGTTTCCAGACGAAGTCCGGCAGTATCACTGCCATTCAAAGCATTATAACTGACACCGAGTGCAGCTGCAATTTTCTCTAATTGAGGAGGTTGTGGCTGCATTTTATTTGTTTCGTATTTTCGGATAGAAACCGGATGGATGCCGGTCAGCTCAGCCAGTTTATCTTGCGTGATTCCGATTTGCTTTCTGCAGTATTTGATTTTTTCTCCTATGGTCATTCTTATCGTCCTCCATGTATCGAGATGGCTACATTATACCATGTTTGAAAAAGTTTTTCTACTGGCATTTCAAAATACTTGACAATAGCGAAGTCGCTACATATAATGGAAATATAAAAAAGTAGCGATAACGCTACACACAGAAAAGGAGGATGATTATATGGCAGAAAACAACAAGATTTATATTACTGCAAATGAACTCGCAGAAATGCTGGGTGTTTCTGTAGGTCATGCTTACAAGTTGATTCGTAAGCTGAATCAGGAACTGGAAAAAGAAGGATTTTTGGTGATTGCGGGCAAAGTTCCCAGACGCTATTTTGAAAAACGCTGGTATGGTTTCAGTGTGTAGGAGGTGGTCGAATGAAAGCGGAAAAAGACAAGAAAACAGGAAAATGGTTGATTCAGTATCGTTATACGGATTGGCAAGGAAAACGTCGGAAATCTACCAAAAGAGGTTTTGCGACCAAAAGAGAGGCGGAGGAATGGCTTCGAAATTTCCTTATTACGCAAAAAGCGGATTTTGATATGAAGTTTGCGGATTTTTGGAAGATGTATTGTGCAGATATGGAAACTCGCCTGCGGGAGCATACCATGAGAACGAAAAAGTATATTGTGGAGCTGAAAATTCTCCCGTATTTTGGGAATAAGCGGGTAAATGATATTACTGCAGCTGACATCCGGCAATGGCAGAATGAGTTGATTAAAATGGGGTATTCACCCACTTATCTGAAAACAATCAATAACCAGTTGAGTGCAATTTTTAATTATGCGGTTCGATATTATGATTTGAAAAGTAATCCCTGTGCAAAAGCCGGAAGCATGGGTAAGAGTAAGGCAGAAGAAATGGATTTCTGGACAGGAGAGGAGTTTAGGAGGTTTATCGACAGTGTTATGAACAAAAGGCTTTCTTATATGGCATTTATGACTTTGTACTGGACGGGAATGCGTTTGGGAGAACTTAGGGCACTTACACCTGCTGACTTTGACTTTGAGACAAATATGCTTTCTATTACAAAGTCATATCAGAGAATAACAAGTCCGTTCAAGGGTCAGATGTCTTGTGTCCGTGAATTGAAATTAGTGCAAAAAGAGAAAAAATATATTTTAAAGCAATTACCTGTTAAAGAAATGGAGTGTTTAAGAACAAATAAGCATGAAATGAAAAACATAAAGATGGGAGCGGATGAAGAGTGGACGCTGTGCGATAAGAAAGAAGTGCTAGAACTAGATATATCTTATCCGATTGAAAAGATTCATGCGCAAACGTTTGGAATTAAAATTTCAACAGGAAAAAATCGACAATTTGAAATTGTATTCTGTAAAGAAAAACAATGTTGTTTTGTTGATAGAACAACAGCAGGAGTAAATCCTCATGATAAATTTGCAGGAAAATATAAAGCACCTGTAGATTTTACACAGGAGTTTTTAACGATAAAACTTCTAATGGATGTTTCTCAGAGCGAATTATTTATTAATAACGGAGAGGTTGTTATGTCGAACTTACTTTTTCCGGAAGATTTTTATAAAGTTAAATTATTTGCAACAGGAGGAGATTTGGTAATTGAAAAAAGTATAATTTATGAGATGGATGAAATAATGAAGCACCCGTTGGACGAGGCCTGATTTGAAGGAAATTGTTTATAAAAACATTCATCTGAAGTTGTTTGTATCCTAATCTACAAACCCTCTTGCATATACAAAAGATGAAAGGGTAAAATACAGGGTGAGTCTTAATATTACACTTTTTCAAAATGACAAAGATCCAGTTCAACTTTCCGCAATTACAGCGGGAGGAAGCCAAGCTGTATTTTTCAAAATTAATACATGGGGGGAAGAAGCATTTCTCGATAAGTTAATCGAGTTGTTGGATTTTGCTAATTGATAACTTCACGTTTGTAGGGCCGATAAGCTGTTTACTTGAGTAGAAAAAAGAATTACAATCAATAACGCCGGTACGGGATTTTGATATCCAGTACCGGCGTTATTGGTTCGCAGGTGTTGGTGGTGAAGCTACCAAATATCTTATTTTTCTTCTTTGGAAAAAGTTTCATGGACAGTAAACGGTAAATAGGTTCTTTCCATTGTTAGTTGAATTCAAAGGGGTGCCTATAGAAGAAATAGCCAAGACTATGCATCATACCTGTAAAACGATACAAAGATATTTATCTCCAGATTATTCTGTTGAAGATGGACATTATAATGCTCGTATTCCAGGAAAGCTTGCACCATATGAAGCTGAAGTAATTAAGTTAAGAAGCGAAGGAATGACTTATCCCAATATTCATAAAATTATTACCGAAAAAGGTTATAAAGGTTCAGTTGCATCCTTAAGGATGTTCATTCAAAAAGAACGTATTCGAAATGAAGCACATTTAAGTCAACAAGAGACCTGCTCGGATTATCAATCGAAAGAATACATTCAGAGAAGATCTTTGATACAATTAATCTATAAGGGATTAAGTGATGTCAAGACAATTACCAAAACACAATATGAGCAAGTTCTTAAAACGTACCCAGTGATTACTGAATTATATGCTGCAATAAAAGAATTCTATGAAATACTATATTCAAGGCGCGACGAAAGATTAGAAACATGGCTTGAAAAAATAGAAAATTTTAACATACCTGAGCTACAGACCTATGTTAACGGCATAAGAATTGATATTAATGCGGTAAAAAACGGGATAAAATTAAAGGATAATAATGGACTTGCCGAAGGAAGTGTCAACAAAATTAAAGTAATTAAGAGAATTATGTACGGACGAAATAGTTTTGATTTATTAAAAGCAAAAGTGCTTTTACACGAGCACTTTCGCTGTGAATTCAACTAACAATGGAAAGAACCAATTAAGCGCTTACTTAGTAAATACACAACTAAATATTTCTAACAAATTCTCAATTATTTCCATCACTCTCAATACATAATAAAATAAACAACTCTTATTCCATACTTTCTTAAATAAATATTATTTATTTTAACTCTTTAATTCTATCAAGATTATAATTATATATAATTAAACTTCTAATTTGTCCTTTTCTTCATACCATATTATAACAGTTCCATATATCCGCCACAATAAAAATCAGCATACCCTTTAAATATTTTCTGCATTGAAAATACACACTTTTTCTTTCTTCCTCTTGATTACCCACCACAGAAAAGAAAAAGCCCTGTCAAGAGCTTGCCACCATTGGTGGTGCTTTGCACTCTTTACTGGGCTTTTTATTTGCTGTATTTTTTATGCAAGAGGAAAATCAAAGTCCTCTGTTCCATTTCTCCTTTAGATAATCATCATAGTCCGCCTCATTGAAATCTGATTGTGGGGAAGTGTCGGGAATATTGTTTCTGTTGTCAATATCCGCAAGCTGACGGAATATCCAATCATCATAAGGGTCGTGGTATTTATATTCTTTGGGCTGTTCTCTGTATCGGTCTAAACCTCGCATTTCCTTATGCACTTTCATCATGCGTTCCAATTTCTGACGCTGTATCAACTGCTTGATTTCCATAAGTTCTTCCAACTCCGTAACCTCATTGGTAATGTAGTTATGAATATACTGTATGAGTTTATATTCCATGTAAAATCTACATTCTCTTTCGTCATTGAAAAATTCATTTTCAGACAGATAATCTAAAGAAACATTAAAATCCTGTTCCCGTTTGATAACGTCCATGATATATGGCTCGGTGTGGTCGATATACTTCCATTCTCCCGACAATAATTCATTGGGCGTTACTCCTAGCACGTCCATTATCTTTTCCAACGTATCAAAGGTAGGATAATTCACACCACGTTCAATCTTGGAAAGGCTCTGCATATTGATACCGATTTTGTCCGCAAGCTCCTGTTGTTTCATTTTCCTGTGTTTTCTTATGGTTTGTATGTTCTCTCCTAAGAAACTGATTTTCTTTATATAACCCTCCATAACTTAGTACAACCGCTCCTTTCGTTGCTTTTCTTGGTATTTATAAGCATATCATACTTAATATATATCCAAAAGTCAATAAAAACTTCTTGACAAGTAATTCTAATGACGTTATTATCGTATCAGATAGAGTGATTAAGCACGCTAGGGTCAATCACAAGCTTGAATAAGCATATAAAATATATATTTTCACTTTGATAGCATGAAAAGGCATGGACTATCAGACTGAAAATCGGGTTTCTGACTGGGGCTGTTCCGTTTAGCCACGAGCCTTACAAGGCTCGTGAGTGTTAAGAACGGATCAGACACAGGAAGAAAGGGAACGCCTTTAGGCGAACGCATAGGGCGTATATGTAACACCGCCCTGCGCATACATGTCATAGTACCTAGAAACTGTGATAAATAAAGGAAAAAACACAATTTTTACCCCGCAAAAAAACGGGACATACGAAAGGAGTAATGCACTATAACTACACACAAAAATTTATCCGTTAAGATTGATTACATCAGCATTGTATTTGATACTGCAACCGCAGAAGATGTCATCATGCACATTTTAGGTTTACCGACTGACCTTTTCAATGTCTATCCGGCAAGCGTTAAATACAAAACCTATCAAGCACGCTGGCAGATTGGAGATATTTATGTATCGGGGGACGCAAGAAAGACAGAGGATAACCCACAAGGGCTAGGCTGTTATCTTGTTATGACCGGCAGAGGGTGTGATGATATTTTCCGTATTCTCGACAGTAGGAATTGTACTTTTGGGGATATGTTCAAACATTGTGAGCGAAGATACGGACAGGATAACTTCCACTTCACAAGGCTTGATATTGCCATTGATGATAAAAACGAAAAGCCATTTTTTACCATAGAGCAGATAAAGAAGAAATGCGAAAAAGAGGAATTTATCTCGAATAGTGAGGGCTACCACTTTGACGAAAGCAAGTTTGACGATTTCGATACCGCAAAGACAGTTTATATCGGTGCTGGTAAATCGGGATTGTCCTACCGCTTTTATGATAAGGATAAGGAAGTCTGTTCAAAACATAATAAGACACTTGAGGAAGTCGGCAGTTGGAAACGGACAGAAATGCAACTGCGTGATGATAAGGCTCATGCTTTTGCCATGACATTCAAAGACAGACCGCTGGAACTGGGAGAACTGGCTTTCGGGCTATTGTCAAACAACCTACGCTTTGTCGTGCCAAACAGAAACGAAAGTAATAAAAGCAGATGGAAAACGTGTCGGTTTTGGGAACGCTTTTTAGGGGCTGTGGAAGTCTTGAAACTGCAAGTACCAAAACAGCAAAATTCCCTTGAGGAAACACAGCAATGGCTTACAGAGGGTGGCGTGATTTCCGCTGTCAAAAGTTTTTATTTCTTGGAAGAACATGACGCATTAGGCGGACTTGAAAAAGTGGGAACTATGCTTGATAAGGCAAGATACAGTAATTCCCTTTCCAGTAAATTAACCGCCCATTTACAGAGGATAAATCGCACCGACCTTATCCCCTATATCCAGTATGACACGAAACATGGGAAAGGGGGTATCTGATGAATAACAACGATATTCCCGTATGGGAAAAATACACCCTTACCATTGAAGA
>SKEO01000406.1_pt1 | contig 41567 bp, 38 predicted proteins | sample 4826801 | NCBI WGS metagenome assembly SKEO01 (sample SAMN11008807, study PRJNA524170) | human gut metagenome | biome: Human fecal sample; material: Feces; isolation source: fecal sample from pouch patient p3 | host: Homo sapiens | place: Israel: Tel-Aviv | collected 2016-02-25 | reverse complement strand
AAATTCAGTTTATAAACATAACAAAAAAACCTAAAAGTGCATACATTTTATAGTATACATTTTTAGGTTTTTTTACATTTTATAAATTATCTAATAACATTTCGCCTACGCTATCATACAACTTTGTTGCAACATTTTTAGCATGCATAGTTGCTGAATTTAAACTATACCCTTCAAATTCTTTTATCATAGGCACATCATTTTGAGCATCGCCTATTGTTAAAACCTGTTCAAAGTATTTATCTTTTTGCAAATTCAATAATTCTTTGACTCCTTGAGCTTTATTTATTCCCTTAGCACATATATCTATACAATTTAAATTCATATTAGCTAAGAAAGCTCCTTCAAATTCATTATTTATACGTTTAGCATAATTGTTAGCAATTTCTTCTGTTTCATAGGCTAAACTAATTTGTATTACATTCATTTCAGATAAAGCTTGTTCTACAGTTATTCTTTGAATGATGTCTTGATTTTTATATTTTTCAGACTCAAAATACTTTAACAACTGCGATTTAGGGCTATTTATCGTAGTTCTCATTTTTTCTGCTGAAGAAAATAAAATATGCCAACTTTCTTTGGCAATATCGCTATGAACAAGTTTTTCTAATTGAATTTTATCCAAAGGAAAGGATTTTATTAATTTTAAATTTTTATCAAAAATTGTTCCACCATTATTGCAAATTACAAAATCATAAGTAAGCTCTTGATTATTTACTTCATGCATTAAAGAATGAACATCTCTACCACTACATAAAACAAATAAATTACCTTGCTGTCTCCACTTGTTTACCGCTTCTATATTTATTTGTGGGATGATTGCTTCATCATGAAAATATAATGTTCCATCAAAATCACTAAATGCAATTTTCACTAAAAACGCCTCACTTTTAATTCATTCCAATACTTTATATTATAAAAAAAAAGCAGACAAAAGTCTGCTTTTTCTTTCTATATTTTTATCTATCAAAATGTTTTTGCCATTGATGATGGAAAGTACCTTCTCTATCAATGCGTTTATACGTATGAGCACCAAAATAATCTCTTTGAGCTTGAATGAGATTTGCACCCACAACTTTTGTACTCAAGCCATCAATATAAGAAATTGCATTTGCAAAAGCTGGTACTGGTACACCTGCTAAAATAGCTTTAGCTACAATTTTTCTTAAACATTGCTGATTATTTTTTACTTTTTCAGCAAAGAATTCATTTTCAATTAAATTATCTAAATTAGGTTCTTGCTGATAAGCATTAGTTATATTATTTAAAAATCTCGCTTGAATGATACAACCAGCTCTAAAAATAGAAGCAATATCACCTAAGTTTAAATTCCAATCATATGTTTCAGAAGCGCTTTTATAAAGAGCAAGACCTTGAGCATATGCTGCAATTTTAGCTGTATATAAAGAGCGTCTTACATCTTCTACAAAATCTGCATCAATTTCTACAGATAATACTTTTTTCAAACCACTTTCTGCTAATTGTTGACGTTTTTCATAGAAAGAACTGATATTTCTAGCATTGCAAGCACTTGTCATAATAGATGTATTCACACCTTGTTCTAAAGCAGCTAAACTTGTCCAACGACCTGTGCCTTTTTGCCCTGCACTATCTAAGATTTTATCTACTAATTCGCCTTCGCCTAAATCATCTTTTTCTTTAAAGATATCTGCTGTAATACCAATTAAGAAGCTATTTAATTCACCTTGGTTCCATTCATTGAAAATATCTGCAATCTGAGAATTTTCATATCCACCAACATGTTTTAATAATAAATAAGCTTCAGCAATAAGTTGCATATCTGCATATTCAATGCCATTATGCACCATTTTTACATAATGACCTGCACCATTTTCACCAATATATGTGCAACAAGGTTTACCATCTTCAGCTTTAGCGGAAATAGCTTCTAAAACTTCTTTGATTTCTTTATAACTTTCTTTATTACCGCCTGGCATTAATGCTGGACCATTGAGTGCTCCCTCTTCACCGCCAGATACACCAACACCAAAATATTTAAATCCTTTAGAAGTTACATATTCATATCTTCTTTGTGTATCTTTAAAGAAGGAATTACCACCGTCCATGATGATATCTTCTTTATCTAAATAAGGTAAAAGACTTTCAATTACACTATCTACTGCTTTACCTGCTGTTACCATGATAAAGAATTTGCGAGGACGAGTCATACCTTCCACTAAAGATTTTACATCATAAAAAGCTGTTATATTATCATGTGGATGATTTTTAACAAAAGCTTCTGTTAAATCTGGAGTATAATTATATACGGCTACTTTGAAATTATGATTTGCCATATTTAAAGCTAAACAGCTTCCCATTACACCCATACCAATAACTGCTATATTTGATTTCATAAATTTTATTTTCCCCCATTAAAAATTAAAAAAATATATCTATATTGTACAACTGTCTATCAAAAAAAGCTACCAATAAGGTAGCTTTTTTATTTTTCTCGTACAATATATTATCGCATATCTAAAATTCAGCTACTAAATTATTCATAAAATACATTTATCTTCTTTATTTATAATTTATTTGCATAAAATCTTCAAAAACTATCAAAATAAGATTGCATTTAAAATCATTACACCAATAATACCTGCAACGGAAATAATAGTTTCTAAAGCACACCATGTACGAATTGTTCCCTTTATAGTTAAGCCAAAGAACTCTTTAAATAACCAAAATCCTGGGTCATTTGGTGGACTGAAAATTACACTACCTGCACCAACTGCTAATACCATAAGTTCTGGGCTTACACCAGTGAGTGGAATTAATGGTGCTACGATACCACCTGCTGTGAGTGCTGCTACAGTTGCAGACCCAACAGAAGTTCTGATAACAGCAGCAATCAACCATGCCATCAATAATGGCGACATATCTGAACCATGAATTAAACTACCAATATATGTTCCCAATCCACTATCAATTAAAATCTGTTTTAAAACACCGCCACCTGCAACAACAAGTAAAATCATCGCAATAGTTTTTACTGCATCTTCTACACTTGTCATTATTTCTTTCATGGATTTTCCACGATTTAAGCCAAAAGTAAAAATAGCAATGATTACAGAAATAGTAAGCGCTATATCTGGATTTCCTAAAAATACTAAAATATGGTAAATACTATACGTATCATCTAAAGTCATCTTTACAATAGCAGAAGCTGCCATCAATACTACTGGTACTAATGCAGTAAAAATACTAATTGCAAAAGAAGGCATTTCATCTTCTTTAAAAATTTTAGGATTGTATAAACCTTTTGGAATTTCCGGTTTCAAATCTTTAACAAAATTATAATAAAGAGGTCCTGCTAAGATAACTGTTGGCACTGCAATGATAAAGCCATAAATCAAAGTAGTCCCTAAATCTGCATTAAAAATAACTGCAATCGCTGTTGGCCCTGGATGTGGTGGTAAAAATCCATGTGCCACAGATAAAGAAGCTGCCATTGGAATACCAACTTCTAAAAGATTAACCTTTGCTTCCGCTGCAATCGTAAATACTAATGGAATTAAAAGTACAAAGCCGATTTCATAAAAAAGTGCAATACCTACGACAAAACCTGTTAAGCAAACAGCCCAACGAACATTTTTTACCCCGAACATAGAAATCAATGTAGTGGCAATTCTTTGTGCTCCCCCACTATCAGCCATCAATTTACCAAGCATAGCCCCAAAACTTACGACTATTGCCAGACCTCCTAATGTACCGCCTAACCCCTTAGTTATAGATGGTACGATAGCATCTACTGGTAAACCTAAAGCAAAGCCCATAAAAATTGCTACAAAAATTAAAGATAAAAAACTATTTAATTTACACTTTACAATAAGTATAAATAAAATAATAATCCCCACAGCCAATATAGCTAATGGCATAATCAAAACCCTCTCTCTTTATATATTTTTATTATTTATACATTTTATTTTGATACGTAGTTATGCGTGCAAAATCAGGTTGTAATTTTTCATATAAACTGCTATAGATATCAAAAAGTTCTTCATAGACTTCTTTATTTTCTGCTTGTGGTTTATATACTTTCTTCGGTTTAATTAAATTTGCAGTATCTGATATATCTTTCATCTCACCACTAGCTATAAAACCTAAAACAGCTGCTCCAAAAGCTGCTCCTTCACTATTTTGAGGTAAAGTTATATGTTCGCCAAAGATATCAGCCATAATTTGTAACCATAATGGTGATTTTGTAAAACTACCACTAACGCGAATATCTTTTACCTGACCAAAATCTTTTAAAGCACTTAGTACACAATTTAAACTAAAACATATACCTTCCATGCCAGCTCTAATCATATGCGAACGACTGTGATTTAAAGATAAGCCAAAAAACATTCCACGAAGTTCAGAATTCCAATATGGTGCACGTTCACCTGTAAAAAATGGCAACAACAATAATCCTTCTGCTCCAGCTGGAATTTTAGAAGCTTTAAGCGTCATTAAATCATATGGGTCAATATCGATATCTTCTAAACGATGATTGCTATAATGACAAACTTTATCGCGAAGCCATCTCATGATGATACCACCATTATTTATAGCACCACCTGCAACCCACATATCATCAGTCAAGTTATAACACCATGTGCGTCCCAAACTATCCACCTTTGGTGTTTTGGTAAGCATTCTAATTGCTCCGCTTGTACCGATTGTCGCACTTAACTGACCATCTTCAATAGCACCAATTCCCACATTTACCAATACACCATCAGTAGCACCAATAACTACAGGTAAATTTTCTGGTAAATTCAATCTTTGCGCTGCACTATCTGTCAATTTACTCTGATAAGTTGTAGATACAACAGGTGGTAATTGTTCTCTTGTTATTCCCGCATAATTTAAAATTTCTTCGTCCCAATCCATTTTATGAGCATTATATAAACCACTTGCAGAAGCTGAAGATTTATCAACTACCCATTCACCTGTCATTTTTTCAAAAATATAATCTTTTAAAGAATAGATATATCTCATTTTGGCAAATACATCAGGATAATTTTTTCTCACCCATAAGATTTTCAAAAATGGATAACAAGAATGAGTTGGACAACATGTTCTTTCATAAAAACCTTTTACTAAGGCTTCATCTTTTTTTAATTCATTAACAATACCTACGGAACGACTATCTGCCCAAGTTATCATATTGCTCAATAATTCACGATTTTCATTAGCCGGTGCAAAGCTATGCATAACAGTACTAATAGCTATACCAGATACATTTTTACCTTTATAAATTAAAGTATTAGCTACTTCACGTACAACTTTTTCAATTGCTTTATATATAATCTCAGGATTTTGCTCAGCCCAATCTGGATATGGTGTTTCTAACGGATAAAATTCATCTGCACTACATAAACTCAATCCATCTTTTTGATAAGCAATCGCTCTAACTCCTGTAGTACCTACATCTACCCCAATCCAAATACAACTTCTTGTATTACTAAAATCCAACATTAAAACCGCCCTTTCCCTAAATCATTATAAATAAACTGAAAAATCATTAATTTATGTAATTTCTTTATTTACTAACACAAGCAAATTATAACAAATAAAACTTTATTATGCAATATATTTTTCATTTTATTTTTATTTTTTGATATTTTTATATCATTTTTACCAATCTTCTTCTATACTATCACTATATTTTGTTGTTATAATTACATTAAGAAAGATTTTGAGGTGAATATCATGGAGACAAATACATCTATCTTAACATTAATGCGTAGCAATTATAATAATATGACAAAATCAGAAAAACGCATCATAGATTATATCCTTGCCAATTTAAAAACTGTCATGAGTCAAACTATCTCCGATTTAGCCAGCAATACTCAAAGTTCGGAAATTACTATTTCTCGTTTTTGTAAAAAATTAGGTTTTAGCGGTCTACAAAGTTTAAAAATAGCCTTAGCTAGTGAAGTATACAGCCAAGATGAATTAGTATCTCAAGAAATAAATCCCAATGATTCCTATAAATTAATTGCTGAAAAACTTTTTTCTTCCATCACTGATGGACTGCAAGACACTTTAAAATTAATTGATTTTGAACAATTAGAAAAAGCTGTTCAGTTAATAAAAAATGCTCATCAAATCTGTGTATATGGCTTTGGCAATTCTTTTACAGTCTGCCAAGATATCGAAACACGTTTTATGCGTTTTGGCATTCCTATAAAAGCCTATAATGATTTGCATATGCAAGTTACAGCTTCTTCTCTACTCACAGAAAAAGATTTAATTATCTGCGTATCTCATACAGGCGCCAACATTGACCTTCTACAAGCTATAGAATTAGCTCACAATAATAATGTTCCTATAATTGCCATAACAAGTTATATGAACTCTCCTCTTTGTAAATTAGCTGATGTTGTTTTGCATGGTATGGGTCGCGAAATTGCCTATAAATCTGAAGCTGTCGCTTCACGATTAATACACATGGCCATAGTAGATATTCTATATATGGGTGTATATCAAAAAAATGTTACAAAAAACTTCACTAATATCAAAAAAATGCGTAATGCTATAGCTAAACGCAGATTGTAATGTACATTTACTTACACTTTTTTCTAAAAAATTTTATAAAGTATGTAAAATAATAAAAAAACTACTTGCTAAATACCTAATTTGCTATATAATGTTGAATATTGATTTAGATTTTATATTATTTTAGAGGTATTTTATGAAAAAATATATTATCCAGTATGCAATGATCGTCATTGGTGCTCTTATTTCTGCCATATCATGTAATTTGTTCTTAATTCCTAATCATTTTCTCTCTGGCGGACTTACAGGGATTGCCATTATTCTTCACTATTTATTTGATTTACCTATCGGTATTCAAAATATCATCTTCAACATTCCAATTTTATATATTGCCTATCATTTTTTTGGAAGACTATATTTTTTCAACACAATATTAGGTACAGGTCTATATTCATTCTTCATTGATTTAACATCATTCTTAACACCATATACTCCACTACATAATAATCCTATGTTGTCAGCTATCGTTGCTGGTGTAGTTTCTGGTATTGGCTTTGGTCTTATCTTACGTGCTAATGCTAATACTGGTGGTGCCGATGTAATTGCAGCTTTAATCAAGAAACTTTATTCTTATAATATCGGTACAATGATTTTCGCTTTAAATTGTATCATCGTACTTTGTGGTCTTTGTCTATTCAATTTTGAAGTAGCTATTTACACTTTAATCTACATGTACATCATGGGTGAAGTTGATAACCGCATTGTTACTGGTTTCAATAAACGAAAATCCATCATGATTATTTCCGATAAGTCTGAACAAATTGCAGGGCTTATCATGCTTGAATTAGGACGTGGTGTTACCTTAATCAATGGTGAAGGTGGCTATACACATACTAAAAAGAAAATACTTTATATCGTAGTAAATCTTACGCAATTAAGTAAAATTAAAGAAATAGCTTTAAATATAGATAAAAAAGCCTTCTTTATTATCTCTAATGCTTCTGAAGTAAATGGTAAAGGCTTCTCTTACCATTAAATAATAAATAATGACAAAATAAAAAGGATAAGAATTGATTTATTTCAACTCTTATCCTTTTATTTATATTCACTCTTATGCTTAAAAAGAAATTATCCTTTTATCCTTGGAAATAAAAATATACAAATACGATTAGACCTAAAATTATACGATACCAACCAAACGCTTTAAAGTCATTTGTTCTTACATAACGAAGTAAGAATTTAATAGAAATAATAGAAACTATAAAGGCTACTACCATACCCACTAATAATAGAATAACTTCTTCAAAAGTATAATTAAAACCGAATTTAAATAGTTTTAACGCACTAGCACCAAACATAACAGGAATAGCTAAAAAGAATGTATATTCTGTAGCTACCACACGAGAAGTTCCAAATAAAATACCACCTAAAATAGTGGAACCAGAACGAGATGTACCTGGCACTAAAGACAATACCTGAAAGAAACCTATTATCAATGCTGTTTTATAATCTAAATAGTCAATATCTTTGATGCTTGGTGTTCTATGTTTATTATAATTTTCAACTATAATAAATAATACCCCATATAAAATCAAAGTGAATGCTACTACTTGTGCATTCATAAAATGCTCTTCCATATAATCATTAAAAGCTAAACCAATTACAGCAGCAGGAATACAGCCAACGATTACTTTTCCCCATAAAGAAATGGTTTGTCTTTTTTTCAAATATGTTTTTCTTTTTGAAAATGGATTTAGTCTATCAAAATTTAAAGCAACTACAGCTAAAATTGCACCTAACTGAATAACTACTAAGAACATATCCATAAATGCTTTACTTACATTTAAAGACATAAATTCATCAACTAAAATCATATGACCTGTACTACTTACAGGTAACCATTCTGTTAGACCTTCAACAATCCCTAAAACAATAGCTTTTATAATTTCTAGGGTAAACATAAATTATAAAATCCCTCCTATTTGTTTATTATTTTTCCAATATAAAATTTAAAACTGAATTTAAGCTGAAACAATTAATAAAAAAATTTATTCTAATTCACAAAAGAGGTCTCTTTATAGAGACCTCTTTTATATTTTTATTTGATTATCAGCCTTTACCTTTTACGATATCAATTGCATCGAAAAGTTTACTTACAGATTTTTTCTGATAAATACGGGAAATTACTTCACCTATAGGTGGAGCCATAGATACAGAAACAATTTTGCTAGAATGTTTTTCTTCAGGTAATGGAATAGTATTTGTAATAATTAACTCTTCCATTGGAGAATCTTCAATACGCTGAACTGCTGGATCACTTAAGATACCATGAGTACAACAAGCATAAACAGATTTTGCACCATGTTTAACAAGTGCTTTAGCACCTTCACATAAAGAACCTGCTGTATCTACGATATCATCAATGATAACGCAATTCTTATCTTTTACTTCACCAATTAAATTCATAACTTTAGCGCAACCTGGCATTGGACGGCGTTTTTCAATAATAGCAATAGGTGCTTTTAAACGGTCTGCTAAAGCACGAGCGCGTGTTACACCACCAAGGTCAGGAGAAACAACTACTACATCTTCAAGATTTTTAGCTTGGATATAAGCTGCAAGAAGTGGAGCTGCTGCAAGATGGTCTACTGGGATATCAAAGAAACCTTGGATTTGACCTGCATGTAAATCAACAGTGATTACACGGTCAATACCAGCTGTAGTCATAAGATTAGCTACTAATTTTGCAGAAATAGGTTCGCGACCACGAGTTTTACGGTCTTGACGAGAATAAGCATAATATGGTACAACCGCATTAATGCTCTGTGCAGATGCACGACGGCAAGCATCAGCCATAACGAGTAATTCCATAAGATTGTCATTTACTGGTTGGCTAGTTGGCTGAATAATAAATACATCCTTACCACGAATACTGTCACTAATCATTACTTGAGTTTCACCATTATTGAAGTGACCTACAAAAGCATGACATAATTCCACACCGATATACTGTGCTACTTCTTCTGCTAATTTTGGATTTGCATTACCAGTGAGAATACATAATTTTGAGGTATCGAAGTTCATTTTACTCCTCCTGAAATCTGTTAAAAATATAATAAATAATAATAATATATATAGAAATGTAGTTATGCTACATTGCTACCAAAATAAAATATAAATTAAACTATTATACTAACTAAATTTCTTAGTTATTTTCTTTTATCTTTCCAGCCTTCAATATTTTTCTGTCTTTCACGTGCGATTGCAAGTGCGTTTTCTGGAACTTCTTTCGTAATTGTAGAGCCTGCACCTACATAAGCACCATTATTTACTTTAACTGGAGCTACAAGATTTGAGTTGCAACCAATAAAGCAATCATCACCTATTATAGTACGGAATTTATTTTTTCCATCATAATTTACAGTGATTGTACCACAACCCATATTTACACCAGAGCCCATATCAGTATCTCCAATATAGCTCAAGTGAGGTAATTTAGAGCCTTCACCAATATTAGAATTTTTAACTTCTACGAAGTTACCAATTTTTACTTTATGTGCAAGTTTTGTATTTGGACGAATGTGTACATATGGTCCCATTTTTACATCATCTGCGATTTCACAGTCTTCAGTAAAACTAAACATAGCTTCTACATTATCGCCCATAACTGTATTTTTGAAATGTGAATTTGGTCCAAGTTTACAGCCTTCACCAATTTTACTATTGCCTTCAATCCAAGTAGATGGATAGATTATAGTATCTTGTCCAATTTCAACGTCAACATCTACATAAGTGCTATTAGGGTCCATTAAAGTTACCCCTTGAGCCATTAATTCTTTATTTTTACGCTGACGAATGATTTTTTCAGCATTTGCTAATTGTTCACGAGAATTTATACCTAATGTTTCTTCATAATTATCAGCAATAGAAGCATTTATTTTCTGTTTTTCTCCACGTAAAATGGATAAAACATCTGGTAAATAATATTCGCCTTGAGCATTATTATTATTTACTTTTTTCAAGCTATTAAATAAAGCTTCAGCATCAAAACAGTATATACCTGTATTGATTTCATTGATTGCAAGTTCACGTTCGCTAGCATCTTTTTGTTCTACGATTTTTTCTACAGAACCATCTACTAAACGAATTACACGTCCATAGCCAAATGGATCTGACATAAATGTTGTAAGTACAGAGGCTTTAGCTCCTGATTGTACATGTTCTTCATAGAAATTTTTTAATGTAGCACCTGTAACAAGTGGAGTATCGCCACATAAAACCATTATAGCAGTATTTTTATCTTTGATTAATGATTCTGCCTGCATTACAGCATGACCTGTACCTAATTGTTCTTCTTGTAAAACGATTTCAGCTTTATCGCCTAAAACAGCTTGTACTTGTTCACGACCAAAGCCTACTACAACTATATTACGTGTGGAACCAGCACTTTTAGCAGCATCAAGTACATGTTCTACCATTGGCTTTCCACCTGCACAATGGAGTACTTTTGGTAATTTAGATTTCATGCGAGTGCCTTTACCTGCGGCTAAAATTATGGTAATTAATCCTTCTGATTTCACCTTAAAATTCACTTTCCTTTATTGTATATGTGATGTATTTCTATCTCATTTCATTTGCAATTATAAAATAGAAACTTCTTGATGTTTTCATATCAAGCAAACCCCATGCATCCCATGGTTTATTATCTATAAAATTCATTTTGCTATTATCTTAGCAAAAAATCTTATACTGTATATCAAATAAAAACTTATCTAAGTTTATTATATCATATATAAATCATATCTAAAAAAAATCTTTAGCATTTATTTTACATATTGCCATCTTTATCTTCCATACTAAGCAATAAAGTATGTTCAGAACGTTCCATGTGATATTCAGAAGCTTTTTGTGCAGCAACTGCATCACCTTGAGCAATAGTATCTACAATACGACGATGTTCTTCTAAAGTTTCTTCCAAACGACCAGGATAAGCCATGGATTTTGCACGGAAACTTGTCAATTGTTCGCGTAAATTATAAATAATACCTACTAAACGATTATTTCTGCTTGCTTGATATAAAATATCATGGAATTTCGTATCAGCTTCAACGATTTTTTCCATATTTTTTTCTTTTATAGCTTCACCAATGACAACTAATAATCTTTGTAAATGTTCAAGTTCTTCATCAGTGATACGTTCAGCAGCAAGTCCACTAGCTAAAGAATCTAGTGAAGTTCTAATTTCAAAAACTTCATTAATATCTTTAATGGATAAATTGGATACATATGTACCACGGCGAGGCATCATAATTACATAGCCTTCTAATTCCAATTTACGAATTGCCTCTCTAACAGGAGTACGACTAACACCTAGTTGTTCAGCTAAATGAATTTCCATTAAGCGTTCGCCTGGTTTTAAAATACCTTTTCTTATAGCATCACGCAAAGTTTCAAAAACTACTTCACGTAAAGGTTGATAACTATCTAACTTTATCGGTGTAAGTTTATTGCTCATGTTTATTCCTCCATTAAAAATTTTTTTCTGCTGTTTTTACAGCAAATACATCTGCATCAAAATCCAACTGTATTTTACTTACTATATCTTTTGCTTTTTGACTATCTTCTACAATGGCAAAGACTGTTGGACCACTGCCAGACATCATTGCAGCCATTGCTCCATAATCAGAAAGTTTTTGTTTTATTTTAGCTATCTCAGGATATTCTGGGATAGTTACATATTCTAAGACATTACCTAAAGATTTACAAATACCTTGTAAATCTTTTTTTATTAAAGATTTGCGCATTGCTTTATTATCAGGATGAATTACACTATCTTGCACTTTATGATAATTTTTATATACCCATGCTGTAGATACATCTACTTTTGGTTTTACTAAAACAATATTTGTCTTTGGCATAGCTGAAATTTCTTGTAAAATTTCGCCTCTACCAGTCGCTAACATTGTTCCACCCATCAAGCAAAATGATATATCTGAACCTAATTGTTCTGCCATCTTACATAAAGCATTAATGCCTAAATTCATTTCAAATAATTCATTTAATCCTCTAAATACAGCAGCAGCATCTGTGCTACCACCAGCTAATCCAGCAGCTACAGGTATTCTTTTGATTAAATTAATTTCTACACCACTGTTTATCTTATATGTATCTAAAAATAATTTTGCTGCTTTATAAATTAAATTATCTTCTGGCTTTGCTACACCTTTGACATCACCATGAAGTATAATGCCTTCTTCTGTATCAAGTTTAGTAAAAGTCAATGTATCAAATAAATTAATAGATTGCATAACCATACTAACTTCATGATAACCATCTGTTCTTTTGCCTAAAATATCCAAAGTAAGATTTATTTTCGCATTTGCATTTATTGTTACCATCTTATTCATCCTATCAATATCTTGTACTTAAAATACATTACTCATTCTTAAAAGATTTTATCATTCTATCAATAAAAAGTCTACTATCTCATATATTATTGTTAATTCTATCAATTCAAAAATCTTTTTTCCACTTGTACACGAATGTACTAAAAGTACAAAAGGCAAATATTTACCTTCATAAATACTTGCCCTTACTTATTTTACAAATTTATCAATCGCTTCTTTTAATTTATCAATTGCCTCTTGGTCATTTTCCTTTACCGCTTCTACTAAACAATGTTCTATATGGTCCTGCAAAATTATCTTAGAGACATTTTTTATCGCTGAATTAACAGCTGATAATTGAATTAATACATCACTACAATCTCTATTTTGCTCCACCATACGTTTTACTGCACTTAAATGACCAATAGCTCTTGATAAGCGATTTAATACAGCTTTTGTTTGCGTATGCGTGTGTGTATGTCCATGATGAGCATGTACCGTTCCGTCTTCATGAACATGCCAAGCTGAATTTATTTCCTTATCATTATCATTTATTTCCATTTAGCAAAAACCTCACTTTTTTTCTTGAGCATTCTTCGCCAAAAAAATCTCTTTTTGTAATTCGTTAAATTGTTCCATAGACATTACTACAATGTTTTTACCACTACTGCGCTGTACAATCAATGTTTCTTTTTCATCAACAACTTTATCAGCATAAATAGTAAATTCATTTAGTAAATCAGAAGATGATATAGCCATCATATAGATCACATCCTTTCCGACTAAAATAATAAAATACAACACAATATATTAACAAGAAGAAATTCCCAATCTAGGGTGCTTCACAGGTTTTAAACTGCGTTTGCGAATAATCGTTAAAGCCTCACTCATGGAAATATCTTCTCGTGAAGAATTTTCTTCAAAAACACAAATAGGATTTTTCACACCTATCTCTGAAGCTGGCATATATACATACTCTAAATTGACATTATCTCCATAGATAACACCATCACATAAATTAGCTTCAATCAAAGTTCTCATAAAAACCTCTTTACTCTAAAACATATTCTTTCGCCACAATACTGTCGCACAGATACCGGCTAAAAGCACAGCTAAAATACAAATATCCAAAAATGCCAATGGATTTTCTGACATAGGCACTTCCACATTCATACCAAAAAAGCTAGAGATTACAGTCGGTATAGCTAAAATAATTGTCATAGCAGCCAAAAAACGCATTACTAAGTTCAAGTTATTTGACATTATCGAAGAAAAGGTATCAGCAAGCCTAGCCAAAATTGTACTATACATCTCAACCATTTCACGAGCCTGTTTATTTTCAATAATTACATCTTCTAGTAAATCTTCATCTTCTTCATATAACTTTATGATATTTTGCAAACTGTGATTAGAGCGCAAGCGCATGAGTTTTTCAAGCACTGCACCATTAGAACGCAAAGAAGCATTAAAATACGTAAGTGCTTTTTGTAATTCCAATAAACGTAAAATCTCTCTATTTTCAGTGGACTCACGCAATCTAGCTTCAATTTCATCAGAAAGTTTATCTATTTGACGAAGATATTTCAAATAATATGTAACAGATTTGTACAAAATTTGAAATAAAAAACGTGTTTTCTTGAAGGTGCGAAAAGAACGATATGTTCTTTCATTAAAATCTGAAATCACAGGCGTATCTTCTAAGCATACAGTGATAATATAATCTGGAGTCAAGATAATCGCTAATGGCAAAGTATCATAAGATTCAAATGTTCTCATCACTGGCACATTAGTCAAAATCATAATCGAATTATCTTCTATATCTGTATGTGAACGTTCCTCATTATCTAGTGCTGAACGCAAAAAATCTGGTTCTACTTGAGTTAAATTACCTACTACTTTCAATTCATAAGGAGTAGGCGCAACTATATTTATCCATGCTCCTTTTTCCAATGATTTTAATGTCAATTCCTTTAAAGGACCTGTTTCCATGGATTTATAGATTTTCAACATTGCGATAGATTTCTCCCTTCTCTAAAAAACCTACCACAATTTATTATTTAACTAAAAATTTTGTAATATCTTTGATAAATAATCGGGTAGGTATCCTCTATATTTATTTTCTTGATAATTTAACTTGTTACTCTCCGGATACTCGTCCATAATTATTCACCAACCTTTGTAATTTAAGATATTGCATAATTAAGTATAATTCATATGATATAACTTATCAAGCATATCAATAACTATAGTTTTTCCTCTCACTTAACTTTTTAAATTAATAGTTGACAACTATAAAAAAAACTTGCTATACTTATATAGCAATTAATGGAGAGGTGTCCGAGTGGTTTAAGGAGCTGGTCTTGAAAACCAGTGATTCCGAAAGGGACCGTGGGTTCGAATCCCACCCTCTCCGCCATAAAATTAAATGATACAGGGAAATATTTCAAAGTGTTTCAAAGTCTTGATAAATCTAGTATTTAAAGGCTTTTTAGTAGTTTGAAGTATTTCCCTTTTTTATTGCTTTTAAAAATTTTGTCCTTTTTTAACAGACTCTTATCATTTAAAAATTTATATAATACAATCATTAATTATAGAATTAAACTTATTGTACAAAAATAGATAAAATCTTTTTCTAAAAACAGATTGACTATAGGGCGACACTATACTTTATAATAGAAAAAAATATTTCAAACCGAGGTTTTTTCTATGTTAAACTTACGTACAATGTATAGATTACGCCGACTTATTAATGTTATGTTACCTGTATTAGCTACACAATTAGCAATCATTGGCATGAACTTTTTTGACGCTACAATGTCTGGTCATGCTGGTGCAGAACAACTCGCTGGTTCGTCTATCGGTGGAAGCCTTATGATGCCTATTATTGCAAGTTCTACAGGTATTTTAATGGCTGCTACGCCTATAATCGCCCATTTGATTGGTAAAAATGAAAAAGATGGCATAGCTACCGTTATTCATTCCGGACTGATTTTATCTATTATTATCGAATTGATTTTACTTCTAGCTTATTTCTTATTTATTGATGATATTTTAGCTATCTTAACACTTGAACCTGATGTATATTATATAGCTAAATACTATATGTTAGCTTTAATCATTGGTTTAAGTGGTGGCTTATTGACTTTCCCACTTCGTTCTTTAACAGATACTGTAGCAGGCACTGCTGTTTCCATGAAAATTTATCTATTAGCATTACCTATCAATGCCTTTTTAAACTATTGTTTCATCTATGGTAATTTTGGTGCTCCTAAATTAGGTGGTATCGGTGCAGGTGTGGCAACTGCTATCACTTATTATATTTTACTATTTATTTTTATCACTATAATTATCAATAATCCTCAATTTAAAAATCTAGCTCTATTCAATTTTAAATTTTCCTTAAAAAGTATCAAAGAATATTTAGGCATTGGTATTCCTAATGGCATGGGTATTTTTATGGAAGCTAGTTTATTTGGTTTTATCATCATCTTTATCAGTAAATTCGGTACAAATTATATAGCAGCTCATCAAGCAGCTATGAGTTTTTCTAGTGTTTTATATATGTTGCCATTGAGCTTTTCTCTAGCTTTAACAATCATCATTGGTATTGAAGTAGGGGCTAAGCGATACTTAGAGGCTAGAAAATATGCTTATCTAGGTTTGATTGTATCCTTCCTTTGCGTATTATCAATTGTCGGCTTAGTATTTTACTTCCGTGATTATATAGCACTTTTATATGCTACAGATACTACTTTATTAACATATATTGCTCATTTCTTAATTTATACGGCAGCATGGCAATTATTCGATGCGATTGCCTGTCCAATCCAAGGTATCTTGCGTGGTTACAAAGATGTAAAAGCTGCCTTTTATGTAAGTATGCTTGCTTATTGGGGTATTTGCTTACCTTTAGGTATGTTTCTTGATTATTTCATGACTCAAGGAGCATTTGCTTATTGGCAAAGTATGGTACTTGGTGTTGCTACTTCTGCTGTATTATTATTTTTTAGACTTCGTTACATTGAAAAACGATTTATTTAATAATCATATAAAAAAGGAGAAATTGAATTTAAATTCAATTTCTCCTTTTTTTATTTGTCTTTTATAGCTCTTATTTTTTTGCTAAATCTACCATTAATTTTACTGTAGCTGCTTCTACTGATAATTTTCCTGCTGGTATTACGCCTGCTTTACAAGCTTTTATACCAACTTCATATCTATCCATATGCACTCCATCAAATAAACATTGTGTAGTACAAACAATTTTCACGCCTTGTTTACTAAGTTCTTCAATAGCGCCTACAATATCTCTTTGTTTATCTTTGGCAAAAGGTATTCCACCTGCACCATATGCTTCGATGACTATACCTTTATAACCCATTTTAACTAAATTAAATAAAAGTTCACTATCTAATCCTGGCATAATTTTTATTTGTGCTACTTTTAATTCTAAATCACTATGAACTTTAAAAATTCCATTCACTTGAGGATTTTCATATTCATTCCATTTTATATTATTTCCTTCAAAAGTAGCTACTGGCATTTTATTTATACTTTGAATTGAACGCATATCTTCACTGTATAATTTTTTAGCCCATAAACCTTCTATTATTTGACCACCACAAACAGCAAATACACCTATTTTTTCTAAACTTGCTATCGCAAAAGCTGCGTTTAAATTAAATTTTGCATCAGTATTTTCTTCTTCAATAGTTAGTTGTGAACCAATTACCACTACAGGTTTTGCTAAATTCTCCAACATATAATGAAGCGCACAACATGTCCAATTCAATGTATCTGTACCATGAGTTATTACAAAACCATCATATTGTTCATATAATTTTTCAATATAACCTGCGATATATTGCCAATCTTCTGGTTGTAGATTTGTGCTATCTAACTGCATGATATCATAACAATCTATATGACCATAATCATTTAAATTCGGTACCATCTCTAACATTTCTTTAGCCGTAAATCCTGGTACAAGTCCATTTTCACTAGGACGTGAAGCTATAGTACCGCCTGTTGCTAACCAACAAATTTTCTTCATAAAACCCTCACCATCATTTTAATTCATTATTCATTTCATTATCCAATTCACTTTGATATTGTTCATACGCTTCTATATCATATTTTAGACCAGACAAAGCTCTTTTCGCTATTGCTACAGGGCAATCAGGCGTACAAACTGGACATTTTCCGCATAATTCTTCTACAGCTACTAAAGCTTTTTTTACTTGTTCTACAGTTGCCATATATTTGCTCCTAAATCAAACTCTCATCAGTTATTTACAATATCTGGAAAATTAACTCGTAAATAATCACCTACTAATTCTCCGATATGTTTTTTACCTTCAAAATCAGGATGCAGACCATCAGTTGTCATATTATCTGCTAAATAACCTTGTTCATCCATCAAACCTGATGCCACATCTACATGATACGGTTGTTTTTCTATCCATTCATTTATTTTTAAACGTTCCTTATCCCACCCTTCACTGATATCTAAATTTATAACAGATTTCATTCTTGATGGATTTACAGAAGTTACTGTTAAAAATACAGGAATAATATTATGTTGCTGACATTTTTGTTTTATCGATGTTAAATTATTGATTACAGTTTCCGATTTCACCCCTGTACGTATATCATTCACACCCCCCATGATAACTAATATCTTAGGATTAAATGATAATACATCATTATCAAAACGATTTAACATATTTGAGGTTAAATTTCCACTAAAACCAATATTTAATACAGGCAAATTAGCATAAGTTTCCCAATTATATAAAGTTGCACTAGGTGGAGTACTTACAGCTCCCCCTCCATGAGTGATACTATCGCCTAATGCTGCCACTTTTACATTATCTTGTTTTACAGTGAAATAACTATTTTTAGCTTCAGCTAATTTATGATTATTTTTATCATATGCCTGTACATTGAAAAAATAAAGTCCTTTTTTTGTATAAGCTTTATTATCATAATAATCCATACCTTGTGGGCAAGTATATGATGCTATTTTTTCTATATTATTAAAATCATATTTAGGCACATAAAATACATCTATTTTATAATGGTCTGCATTTTTTACAGGCACCCATGAATATACTGGATAAACTGGCATATAATTCATTTTATCAAAATGAGTAGTGATTTTTAGCGGTGATATTTCTACATCTTTTGCCACCAAATATGTAGTATATTCACGTCTGCTAAAATCTTCTAATTTATATTCATCACCCTTGTTTTGCCAATTGAGTTTATACATTTCCCCCTTGTGTAGTAATCTAGGTTTTGTATAATCTGATACTGGCACTTTATTTTCATCTAAACCTCTAACTTGCCATTTTAAATTCTGTGATAAATTCACTTCACTATTATCTAATTGATAGCCCGATGCATAGATATTATATTTTGTAAATAATACTTCTTGCGTATCTATATTTTTTACAATTAATTCATACATAACAGCATTTGGGATTTCTGGCCAATTTAAAATAGCTGACTTAAACTCTACATTTTCGACTTTATTTTCAGTAGCATTATCTAAAGTTTTACTTGGTATGATATTTTCTTCTTTAGCTAATATTGTAGTTTTTTCTTTTTTATCCGTATCTTTATCAATATTACCTGTATTATCCATCTTATCTGTTTTTATTTTAGCTTCTTTTGTTTGCACTAAAGCTTGTTTGGAAGGAACTTGTGCAAAGGTTAAATTTACATTCATAAAATTTAAAAGACTTACAGCTAATACAGTTCTTATAAAAAATTTTTTTAATTTCACTTTATTCTCCCTACTAAATAAAACAGATAGAAAATTCTTCAATCTTCTATCTGTTTAAAATATTTTTAAGTTCTAATATCTTTTGCGTTTAGATGAAGAAGCAAAGCCTAATTGTTCCCTATATTTCATAACTGTTCTTCGTGATATTTTCATACCATTTTCATTCAAGATATTTGTTAATTGTTGATCACTAAGAGGTTTTGCTTTATTTTCATTTTCAATGAGTTCTTTTATTTTTGCTTTTACCTTATCAGCGATTATGTCTTCTTCTCCGTTTTGTTTGCTTACACTACCTGCAAAAAACTTCTTCAAAGCCACTATACCATAAGGCATTTCCATATATTTATTAGCAACTGTTCTACTAACAGTTGATTCATGTACACCAATATTTTCAGCAACAGTTTTCATAAGTAAAGGCTTCATATAGGATAAACCTTTATAAAATACCATTTCTTGTTGTTTTACAATCTCATTTACTACTTTCAATAAAGTTATGCGTCTTTGTTCTATACTTTTAATCAACCAAATGGCAGAATTTACATGTTGCTCAATATATTTTTTACTATGCGTATCTAATATATCTCTTTTATAGCAAAGACTGTTTACTCGTAATTTAGGTACATTCGTTTCATTTATAATTACTTCTAACTGTCCGTTAATATCCCTAACTACTACATCAGGTACAATATATTCTAAATTTTCTTTACCAAAAGATGCTCCTGGTTTTGGGTTAAAAGTGCGAATTATATCTATCGCTTCTTGTACTTGTATAGGTTCTACATTTTCTAATGTAGCTATCTCTTTTATTTTTCCCTCAGCTACTTTTGGTAAATATTTATCTATAATAGCTTTCATAATTCCGTCATATACATTAATTTTCTTTGCCTGTATAGCTAAACACTCTGGTAAATCTCTCGCCGCAATTCCTATTGGTTCTAATATTTGAATTTTTGCCAAAACATTTTCTATTATCTTTTCATTTATTTTCAATAATGATGATATTTCGGCTGTACTCACTCTTAAATATCCTGCTGTATCTAATAATCCAATGATATATCTAGCTACTTTTATCTCTTTTTTATCGTTAAAAGTAAAATCCACTTGTTCTGATAAATATTCTTCTAATGTCTGATTATTTCTCGTGAACTCTTTTACTTTAAAATCATCGTCATTTGCTACAGGTTCAGGTTTTTCATCATCTTTGTTTAAGTATTCTAAAAAATCCATAGTTTTATCAAAGTTAGAAGCAGGCTCAAGCTCATGTTCTGAGCTTGAGTCTATTTCTAAAGTCGGATTTTCCATATATTCTTTTTCGATGAGTTCGCCTAATTCATGGGCAGATAATTGTAAAATATTTATGGATTGCTGAAGTTTTGGTGTCATTAACAATTTTTGTTTTAAATTTAACGATAATGACTGCTTCATTGTTTTTTCCTCTTTAAATTAGCATTCAACAGGTTCCATAGCTGCAGCGAGTGCTGCACCAAGTGCAGAACCACCATTTTCTAATACAAGTTCTAATTTGTCAGCTTCTTCGCCTAAAATTTCATAAATAGCTTTTTGCATATTGTCTTTTATTGTAGGCATTTTTTCATATACAGAACCATCTACAGCTACAAATTGTTTTGGAATACCACCATTTGGATATAAATGCCACATAATACCGCAATAAGTAGCAACTACTAATCTTGCAGAACGACTAGCGATTGTTTCAGCTAAAGCTTTTACCCAAATAGCATCATCTGTAGTTATATCTGCATTGATTTTTGCTTTTAATAAATCACATACTCCATCTAAACTATCGCTGTTATCAGCTAAAATAGTGGATATATCAATACTTGTGAATTCTACTTTGCCAATATTCCAAGCATCATCTAAGCAATAAGATAATAATTCACCCATATAACGACCAGAAACCATTTTTTCTAAACGTTGTTCATATGGTTTTTCAGATTCCATATCTAATTTGTAATCATATTTATTGATAGCGAGTTTATTAAATCCGCCAGATTCCATATTTATAACCATTGCAGGTTTGCCCATACCAGTGAATGTTTCATAATAGCATGTATTATGACCTGTAGCATAGATAGAACCAATATTTACATTACCTAATTTGTATGCAGCTGCTAATAAAACTGCTACTGTATCATTGATAACTGCTGTTGGTTCAACATTTGTAAGATTTTTACGAGCTAAAGCTGCTTTTAATAAATCATTTACAACTTCACCTTCAACACCTTTTGTTGCAAATTCTTTAGTCCAAATGATAAGACGTGCATTATAAATATTTGTCTGAGAAGATGGGAAAGAGAAAGTATGTCCTAATAAGTATTTTTTATCGCGATTGCCATCAACAGCTTCTTCTATCATATCAGCGATAAAATCAAATAATTCATCAGCATTTGCATCAGCGCAAATAAAATCATATTCGCCTGGCACTACTAATGGTTTAGCAACTTTTTTAATAACTTCGAATTTGCCTTCACCATCTAAACGAATTAAAACTACACGAAGATTTGTGCCACCAAAATCAAGTGCTAAGTATTCTCCTGTTTCTTTACCAGTAGGTAAACCGATATAAGATGGTAACATACGTAAAGAAGATTCTCCTGTTTCTTTTACGCCATGTTCTATATCATAGCGAAAAGATGCTGCTACATCTTTTATGGCATCGCTATCAAGTGTAAATTCATCAATCATTTCTTGAAATTTTTTGTTATCCATCGAATTATTTTGCCCCTTTTTTTATCTAAAAGTGAACTACTCTTCATTTGTAAATGAGAGCTTCTTGGAAAATAATTAGTAATCTAACTATATCTGCCAAGCTCTACGGCTAGTCCCTAACCTGAATTTATATAATGATTTACATTTTATTTATCAATATTTTGTATAAATTAGACGATTTTCGCCCATTAAGTTAAAATCTTCCTTTAGGAATTACTTCCATCCAATTTCCATCTGGGTCATTGATAAAATAAATACCCATTTCTTTATTTTCATAGCAAATGCAACCCATTTTTTCATGGAGTTCATGCGCTTTTTCATAATCGTCTACTTCAAAAGCTATATGAAATGTATTATCACCTAAATTATAAGCTTCTTTTTGACCTTTTATCCATGATAATTCTAATTGATGAGTTGTTTCATCATCGCCCATATAAACTAAAGTAAATTCTGGTGTATCTAAACGGTCTACTTCTTTCAAGCCTAAGGCTTTATTATAAAAATCAATTGATTTTTCTAAATCTAAAACATATATATTACTATGCAAAAATTTGAAATTCATACCCACACCCCATATCTATTGATCTTTTTATATCTTATTTTAGCATAGATCAGAAAGTTGAACAAATACGCTTTGCCTACATAAAAATAAAATCACTATTTCCAATATATATCTTCTACTTTTTTTGCTATGATATAATTAATAGTTATGAAATAAATCACAAAAATGACATATTCTTAAGAAGATTAATTAATACAAAAAATAAAATTCTAGGAGGCTTTTTTATGAATATATCTGTTCTTGGCTGTGGTCGTTGGGCAAGCTTTCATGCTTGGTATGCCAATCATATTGGTCATAATGTAAAAATCTGGGGTAGAGAAGGCTCTAAACATCTAGAACAACTACAAACTACACATCAAAATGAATACCTTAGTCTATCTCCTGATATTACTTATACAAATGATTTGAAACTCGCATTAAATTTTGCTGATACAATCATCATCTCCATCAGCTCTCAGCAATTGCGAAACCTAGCTAAGGAAATCAAAAAGACTGATTTATATATGCAAAAAACATTTATTCTATGTATGAAAGGTCTTGAAATTTCAACAGGAAAGCGTCTATCTGAAGTATTCACTGAAGAAATTGGCGAAGATTGCAATGTAGGTGTTTGGGTAGGCCCTGGTCATGTTCAAGATTTCTTAAAAGGCATTCCTAATTGCATGGTTATTTCAGCCAAAAATACAGATATCAGTAAACATATTATTAATATTTTTAGCAGTGATTTAATTCGTTTTTACTATAGCGAAGATTTAATCGGTACAGAGATTGGAGCTGCTGCCAAAAATGTAGTAGGTATTGCTGCCGGTATGCTCGATGGTATGCACTACACTAGCTTAAAAGGCGCTCTAATGGCACGTGGTACTTATGAATTATCCAATTTAATCAAAGCTTTAGGCGGAAATAATATGACAGTATATGGTCTTAGCCATCTTGGAGATTATGAAGCTACTTTATTTTCAGCATATAGCAATAACCGTTGTTTCGGTGAAGATTTTGTCTTAAACAAACCATTTAGCAAATTAGCCGAAGGTATTTACACTATGCAAGCTCTCTTAAAACTTGCTGATAAACATCATGTAGAATTACCAATTTGCGCTGTTATCAATGAAATTGTAATCAATCATAAAAATCCTAAAGAAGAATTATTAAATTTATTCATGCGACCTTTAAAAGCTGAATAATACAGGTGGTGAAGCTATGTCAACATTTGCGATTACTTTAAAAAAATTACTTCAAGAAAAAAATATAAAACAAAATGAACTAGCACGTTTAACTAAAATTAATAAATCTTCTATCAGCGAATACTTATCGGGAAATTATCAGCCCAAATATAAAAATATCCTAAAAATAGCTGAAGTCTTAAATGTATCTCCAAATATTTTCTTGGAAGATACTTCTAGCGAAGAAAATATTAAACGACTTCCTATCTTAGGCAAAATCGCTGCTGGTATTCCCATCTTAGCTCAAGAAAATATTGAAGGTTATTTGCCTTATGATGATAATGATGCTGATTTTTGTCTACGTATCCATGGTGATAGCATGATTAATGCTCGCATCAATGATGGTGATATCGTTTTTATCAAACAACAATCAACTGTAGAAAATGGAGAAATCGCTGCTGTCTTAGTCAATGATAGTGCTACTCTAAAGCGTGTTTATTTCGTAGATGATACAGTGCAACTGCGCTCTGAAAATCCTAAATATAAACCAATGATTTTCTCTAAAAATAATTGCGATAATTTCCGCATACTAGGAAAGGCTATCGCTTTATACACTAAATTTTAAATAAAAAAGATGCTTTGAGAATATATATCTCAAAACATCTTTTTTTATTTCATCAAAATAGATTAAATTACAATATATTAATCAACCATTTTCATGCCACATTCTTCCATGAGTTTCTTAGCTTCTACATATTGAGCTATGCCCTGAGCTACTTTTTGAGCATCTTTCATAGCTACAACTACAGTAGCTGGTCCATTAACTACATCTCCACCAGAGAAAACTCCATGTCGCATAGTCATACCATATGGTTTTTCACGAGTTTTTACAAATCCATTTTCATCTACATCAATACCGCTTGTAGAGTCTACAATTCTGCTAGCAGGTTTTTGTCCTATAGCAATGATTATTTTATTTGCAGAGAAATATTCTCGTCCATCTGTATCTACGACTTTGTCTAATGCTTCATCAAATTCACGTACCGAACATTTTATACCTGTTACTGCATCTTCTCCTGTGATTTCTACAGGACCTCTTAAAGCGTGTATTTCTACGCCTTCTTCTTTAGCTGCATCTATTTCAGATTTTAAAGCTGCCATATCTTCTTCACGACGACGATTTACAACTTTTACAGATTTTGCACCGCAACGCATAGCTGTACGAGCAGCGTCCATAGCAGTATTACCACCACCAATTACCACTACTTCATCGCCTTCTTTGATTGGCACTTCATTAGGGTCAACACTATTGCTATTGGATAATTCCACCATCTGCAAGAAATATGTTGCTTGAATTACACCTTTTAATTTAGCACCATCTATTGGTAAAGATTTAGATAAAGCATTACCAGTACCGATAAAAATAGCATCAAAGCCCTGATTAAATAATTCATCTACTGTAATTTCTGTGCCTACCATGATATTTAATTTAAAATCTACGCCTAATTTTTTAATGCGTTTTACTTCACGACGAACTACTTGTTTTGGTAAGCGAAATTCAGGAATACCGTACATCAATACTCCACCAGCTTCTGGCTGAGAATCAAATACTGTTACCTTAAATCCCATTTTAGCTAAATCCCCAGCTACTGTAAGACCAGCAGGGCCTGAACCAATTACTGCAATATTTCCAGGCTGAGATTTCGCTACATTTGGAGCCACTAATTCAAGTTCTCCGTCCATGTCGGCAATGAATCGCTCTAATTTACCAATTTTTATTCCTTGACCTTTACGTCCCAAAATACAAGAACCTTCACACTGACGTTCATGCGGGCAAACTCTACCACAAACTGCTGGTAAATTACTACGCTGAGCAATAATCATACTAGCCTTACCTAAATCGCCATGCGATAATGCATCTATAAATTCTGGAATATTATTACTAATTGGGCACCCCGTACGACACATTGGCTTTTTACAGTTCAAGCAACGTTTTGCTTCAACAATAGCTTCTCTAAGCGTATAGCCATTTGTCTCGTATCCTACATCAGCTGTATTTGACATATAATTCACCTCTATGGTTTTAGTACTAAATTATTTATATTAATTATATCATTAAATCAAACTAATATACAATTATTTTAACAAAAAAAGCCATCAGTTATAAGAACTAATAGCTTTTCTTCGTGAAATTTATATTTTATTTTTAACGTTTTTCAATATTTTTAACTTCTAATTCGATACCGCCATGCCAATCTTTATCTACTTCAGCATAAATGCGTACAGGTGTATCCATGGATAATTGATACCATATATCATCATCAACTTCTACTGTCATAGAATTTCCTTCATTATCAGTAAATGTATATAAATCTTTGTAGATATGTTCAGTGAATTCGCCATCTACTAATACACGTTGTTCGTCCCAACCGTTAGCTTTAATATCTGCAATTGTCGTTACTTGAGCACTATTGTGGTGCTTAGCTGCGAATACGACAGCTGTACCTAAAATAAAAACAGCTACTAAACTCAATACTACCGCTAACATTTTTTTCATATTATCACTCCTATATATTTATTAAAAATAAAATCCTTATTTATTATTTTTATCAGGTAAATAAACTCCAACATTTTACACTTATATAATAAACAATTATTATTAAAGAATAATTATATCCGAATTAAAATTAGATTAAAAATAGACGCTAGGACTTTTTATTTACTAAAAAAAATGGTTTTATATATGTAAGAAGTATTTTTAGGAGGAATTTTTATGAGCAAAATTTTAATTGTAGAAGATGAACACCGCATTGCTCGTTTTTTACAAATGGAACTGGAGCATGAAGGTTTTTCAACTGCCAGTGAGAGTAATGGGCTACGAGCATATGAGCGTATTATTCAAGAAGATTATGATTTAGTCTTACTAGATATTATGCTACCAGATATGGACGGATTAACCATCTGCCAAAATGTACGCAAATTATCCGATATTCCTATCATCATGCTCACAGCAAAAGACGAAATAAATGATAAAGTAACAGGTCTTGATATCGGTGCTGATGACTATATCACTAAGCCATTTGCTATTCAAGAGCTCCTAGCTAGAATACGTGCTACCCTTCGCAAGCATAATAATTCTACTACTAAACCTGCAGAAGAACCTTCTGTGTTCAAATTTAAAAATATCCATGTATATCTTGACCGTCATGAAGTAAAAGTTCATAACCAATTAGTTGAACTCACTAAAAAAGAATATGATTTACTTTTATATTTATTACACAATCATGACCATGTTTTATCTAGAGAGCAAATCCTCCAATCCATCTGGGGCTATGAATATATGGGTGATACCAATGTAGTCGATGTTTATATTCGTTATTTACGTGCCAAAATTGATGACAATTTCAATGAGAAATATATTTATACTGTAAGAGGTATTGGTTATGTTATCAAAACTTAAAAATTATTTAGACCTTTATATTCACACTCGCATAAAATATTTACCAATTTCTTTAAAATTAGCTTTTATTTACAGTATTATGCTCTGCTTAATATTATTTATTACTTTAAGCAGTACTTTAATTGGGATTCATTATGTACTTTATCATGAAGCCGAAGTTTCAATTACATTATCAGCAAACTATATTGAGAAAAAGGCTAATAATGAAGATGTAAGTAATCTTTTACAAGATGTAAAAAGTTCAGCATTAATGCCTGGCGTTGTCATGAGGGTAACAGATAGTAATGATAATATCATCTATGATAGTTTGCCCATGTATATTTCTATCAATCAAGTCCATGATACCTTAGTTCATCAACAACAAGACCCTGATTGGGGAGATTATATTCGTAATGCATTATTACCGGCGGATTTAAAATTTGTTAATTTTAAACATTTTTGGATTTTCTATACACATAGAACGATTACCAAAAATAATGAAACTTATACACTGCATTTTTTACGTACAATCACTGCCGAAAAAGCCTTTTTAGAGGAATTATCTAAAACTATTTTTTACGCTGGACTTGTAGGTATATCTATTTCTATCGTTTGTGGTTTCTTACTCAGTAGACGATTATTAAAACCACTTCGAGATATCACCTCTACGGTAAAAAATATTGAAATTCAAGATTTAAATCAACGGATAAAAGTTCAACCAACACATGATGAATTAGAAGAACTAGCAAATACTTTTAATTTGATGCTTGAGCGTTTACAAAAGGGCTTTGAACAACAACGTCAATTCGTTTCAGATGCCTCTCATGAGTTGCGTACCCCTGCTACTGTTATCTGTGGTTATTCTGATATGCTTGCTCGTTGGGGAAAAGATGACCCTCAAACTGCTGATGAATGTATCACAGCTATTCATTCTGAAGCCATCAATATGCAACGTTTGATTGAAAAGCTCTTATTCTTGGCTAGAGCAGACCAAAAACGTCAAGTATTGCATAAAGAGTCATTAAATTTAAAACCTTTAATTGCCGATATTGCCAAAGATACGCAATTAATCGCACCTCAACATACTATAACTTGCACTCATAATGATGATGGATATATTTTTGCTGATGAATTAGTGATACGTCAAATGCTTCGTATCTTTTTAGATAATAGTATAAAATACACGCCAGACGGCGGAAAAATCACCATTTCCTCAGAAAATAAAGTCAAACATATGATTGTAAAAATCTCAGATACTGGTATCGGTATCGCTAAAGATAAACAAGATAAAATCTTTGAGCGTTTTTATCGCGTAGATAGTGCTAGAACAAGAAACGGTGTCGGTGGTACAGGTCTTGGTCTTTCCATTGCCAAATGGATAGCTGATGCCCATGATATCGAAATCAGATTATCTAGCAAATTAAATAAAGGAACAACAATTATTTTAATCATTCCTAAAGATAACTAAATAAAGCACCTTAAGCTTAAATTTATGAGCTTAAGGTGCCTTTTCGTATTTTATTTATAAATTTTAATCAATATCTAGCTTGTCCGTTGATAAAAGAAATCATTGTTTTAGCTGGCAAAGTCACCATTGTACCATCTGGTTGTTGCCAAGAAATAGCTTTTTTCAATACTCCAGAAGTTACATATCCTTCCTTAGAAAAGCTTATATCTTTACCGCCTGCAAATTCTACAAATCCAGCCATTTCATCTCCAGCTAAACCTGTTTTAAAACCATATGGTCTTAAAAGAGCGTCATCTCTCAAGCGACCATTTTTCACTGAACCATCAGGATAAAAACCTAATTCATATTGGTCTTCAAAAGTAATCAAACCATATTTATCTTTATTCACACTTACAGTTACCTCTTCATCAATAGTACCAGATAATACAGTACCATCGGTCGCAAAAGTTACAGGCTTATTGCCTTTATAGCGTACATGAGCATAAGTTGGGAAAGGAATAGAAACACTTGTAAACGGATGGAAAATACGAGGATAGAAAATGCTATTATTACTTTCCTCATAATAATCATTGATTACATTTCTCCAGCCAGTAGGACGAAGTGCAATATCACGATTTAATACACCTGTTATCACTTCATTATTCTCATTTAATTCCACTACTGTACCTTTTTTGAATTTCAAATCATCATTTGCCACGCTAAAACCTTGAGGAACTAATACTTTTGTCTTATCTAAAGTCATAGTTTTTGCCTCTGCCATAGACATAGATAAGCCACAACATAATAAACCTACTGCTAAAAATACTTTTAATTTTTTCATTTTATCACCTCTTATATTTAATATGACAAAAGCTCATCAAAATTGATGAGCTTTTATTTATCTTATTATTTTAGCACTAATATTATTCTGGTTTTTTAATTACTTCAATGCCACCCATATATGGACGAAGTACTTTTGGAATTACTACAGAACCATCTGCTTGCTGATAGTTTTCTAATACAGCAGCTACAGTACGTCCTACTGCAAGACCAGAACCGTTCAATGTGTGTACAAATTCAGGTTTTGCACCTGCACTGCGACGGAATTTAATATTTGCACGGCGAGCCTGATAATCGCAAACATTAGAGCAAGAAGAAATTTCACGATAAGTATTATAACTTGGAAGCCATACTTCGATATCATAAGTCATAGCAGCTGTGAAGCCAATATCACCTGTGCAAAGTTTTACTACATGGTAAGGGATTTCTAAGAGCTGCAAAACTTCTTCTGCATTATTAACCATTTTTTCTAATTCATCATAAGATGTTTCAGGTTTAACAAATTTAATCATTTCAACTTTGTTGAACTGATGTTGACGAATAAGACCACGAGTATCGCGACCAGCACTACCTGCTTCTGCTCTAAAGCAAGCAGTGTAAACGCTGTAGTATTCTGGTAATTTATCGCCATCTAAGATTTCATCTCTATGGTAGTTAGTAGCTGGAACTTCACCTGTTGGTACGAGATAATAATCTAAGCCTTCAAGTTTGAACATATCTTCAGAGAACTTAGGTAACTGACCTGTACCAGTCATGCTGTCTTTATTAGCGATAAATGGTGCAAGCATTTCTGTATATCCTTGTTTATCTACATGTAAATCCATCATGAAGTTAATCAAAGCACGTTCAAGTCTTGCGCCTAAACCTTTATAGAAAGTAAAACGTGTGCCTGTAACTTTTGCAGCTCTTTCAGGATCTAAAATATCAAGGTCTGCACCGATATCCCAATGAGCTTTTGGTTCAAAATCAAATTCACGAGGAGTACCCCAACGGCGAACTTCTGGATTATCGCTATCATCTTTACCTACTGGTACAGATTCATGGCACATATTTGGAATGCGAAGTAAAATATCATGTAATTCATCTTGAATTTCACGGAGCTGTTTATCTAATTGGCTAATTTTTTCACCAACTTGACGCATTTCTAAAATCACAGCATCAGCATTTTCTTTATTCTTTTTCATTTCGCTGATTTTTTTAGAAACAGCATTTTTCTGGCTTTTTAAATTTTCTGTTTCAGCAATGATTTCACGACGTTGTTTTTCAAGTTCCATGAAACGGTCAAGATTCATTGGATTATTTCTGTTTTTTAAATTCTGTAATACTAATTCAGGGTTATCTCTGACAAATTTTATATCGAGCATTATTTTAACCTACCTTTTTTTTGTAACTAAATATGTAGTAATCTTAATTTTACAACATAATCCATTAAATTAAAAGTTTACCACATAATTATTTCATTTTCTATGGATATATATTTCAAAATCCATCAATATTTATTAGTTTTTAGCTTCTGTTCCCTTGATATCATCTAATAAACTTTGATTGCCATTTATTGGTTTTACATTAGCATATCTAAATAATTGTAAAAATATATCATGTGCTATTGGTGCTGCTACTTGACCGCCATAATACTCGCCACCAGCTGGGTCATTGATGATTACAAGCACTGTGAATTGAGGGTCTTCCACTGGTCCAAAACCACAAAATGAAGCGATATAATGTCCTGGCAAATATCCGCCATTTATCATATCGATTTTCTGTGCTGTACCTGTTTTACCAGCAATATGATAACCTTCAATACTTGCTTTAGAACCACCACCTGTGGAAACTACTTGTTCTAATACAGATTTCAAAGTCTTATCCACATCAGAGTCAATACAACGGCGAACTTCTTCGCGTTCCATTTGCTGATATACTGTGCCATCAGCATTATAAATAGCCTTCACAATATGAGGTTTTAACAATACACCATCATTTGCTATAGCAGACATAGCAGTGATCATCTGAAGTGGTGTTACCGCGATACTTTGCCCAATAGAAGAAGTCGCTACGTCAGAAGCAACCATATCTTTTGGATTGAATAAAATCCCAGATTCTTCGCCCGGAAGCTCAATACCTGTACGTTCGCCAAAACCAAATTTACGAGCATAATTCATCAAGCGCTCGCCACCTAATTCCAAACCTAATTGAGCAAAACCTGTATTGATAGAATTTTTTACAACATCAAGGAATGTAACTGTACCAAAGCTATCACCGCTCCAGTTTTGAATAGTTCTACCTGAAACTTCAATAGTTCCTGGATCAACAAAAATATCTGTTGGTGATACTAATTTTTCCTGAAAACCAGCAGCTGCTACAATAGATTTAAATGTAGAGCCTGGTTCATAGATATCTGATACAGCTCTATTTTTCCAAACATTAGGATCGTATTTATGGAAATTATTTGGGTCATATGATGGTCGAGATGCCATGGCCAAGATATCGCCATTTTTAGGGTTCATCACTATAGCTGTTACTGATTCAGCACCATGATCCATCATCGCCTTATCCAAAGCTTTCTCAATGATAAATTGATACTGTGCATTGATAGTCAACTGGATATTTTTACAATTAGCATCTACAGGTGAATTCTTCAAAAATACAGAGTCCATAATCGGTCTAGCCAAAGCATCTGTAAAAATAGAAGAAGTTTGTTCTTCACCTTTTATCATGCCATCAAATTGTTGCTCAATACCATCTAAACCTTTATCATCAGTACCCACAAAACCGATTACATTGGCAGCTAACATATCATTTGGATAATATCTTTTACTTTCTTGAATAAAACCAAGACAAGCTACATATTCAGGCTTTTCCTTCATTAAATTTTTCAAAGCCTTCGTTTCTTCTGGTTCCATCTGTCTTTTCACCCAGACGAAACCACCACCTTGAGCGATATCATCTAAAATATCTTTCTCGGTAAGCCCTATCAAAGGAGCTACATCTCTTGCCGTCTGTTCTGGATCTTCCACATGATTAGGGTCAATATATAAAGAGCTAACCATTGTACTTATCGCTAGCTCTTTCATTTCCGCATCATAGATAGTACCACGAGGCACATGAAGCACAGATGACTCTTGAACTTGCGACTCCAAACGAGATAACATTTCATCTCCACGAACTATTTGCACCCAAACATATCTAGCCATGACGCCAATAATAAAAATGAGCAATCCTATGAATAAATAAATTATATGCATTTGCACTTTATTTACTTTTTTTACTATTTTTTTATTTTGTCCACTATTTTTATCCATAATCTTCTTAGCCTAAAGACCTACGATAAAATACCTCACTTTCCTTAAACATAACTCTAATTATATCAAATTTTACTATAAAGATATATTTCTAACCTTGAATTATCTAAAAAATTATTTCATAGGCAAACAATCCATTTAATGATAAAATATTAATTGTATCTAAGTATACATATTTACATTTACTAAAATCTATTGAGGTGAGTTTTATGAAAGTAATTAAAACAACTAATGCACCTGGTGCTGTAGGACCTTATTCCCAAGCTATCGAAATCAACAACCTTGTTTTCGCTTCTGGTCAAATCGCTTTAGACCCTGCTACTGGCGAAATGGCTGAAGGTATCGAAGCTCAAGCTCATCAAGCTTTAAAAAATGCTCAAGCAGTAATCAACGCTTCTGGCGCAAAATGGGAAAATGTAATCAAAACAACTGTATTCATCACAAATATTGATGATTTTACTAAAGTAAATGAAATCTATGCCACTTACTTTACACAACCATATCCAGCTCGCTCCTGTGTAGAAGTAAGTAAATTACCAAAAGGTGCCTTGATTGAAATAGAAGTAATCGCTAAAAAATAAGCTTTAACTTAAAAATAGGAATGATACAAAAATATCATTCCTATTTTTTTATGCCAAACTATATTCTTTTATTAATTTAGCAAGCAACGCCCTACAAGCTTTATCTATATCTGCATATGTTTCATCGAAATTATCTGTATACCATGGGTCTTTTACATCACGATTTTCACCGACAAAAGACATCATTTTATATACTTTATGCTCTGTATCTTCACCGATAATATAGCTTAGATTGCGTAAATTATTATTATCCATCACGATAATATAATCATACATATCATAATCTTGTTTTGTTATCTGCACAGCTTTTCGCTTGCTAAATGGAATATTCATCTCACGAAGTTTTGCTTTTGTGCCATAGTGAGTATCACAGCCGATTTCTTCACGACTTGTAGCGGAAGAATTGATAATAAATTTATCAGCTAAACCCGCTTTTCGCACTAAATCCTTCATCACAAATTCAGCCATAGTTGAACGACAAATATTACCATGACATACAAACATTATTTTTATCATATCCCTTATATCCCTTCAAAAACCTTCAAACCTTGATAACATTAGCTTTCCGGTACTTTTTCAATTTTTGTGTTTTGCCCTAAACACACGCTATTTTTCGTAAACCTACACAAATTTGCAGGCAAATGGTATAGTAAGTAGTGTAATAACTTGGTGGATTTTCAACCTGATTTACAGGGCTGAATCATGCATATTGTTACTATCTATAGTAGTAAAATAAAATTTCTTACTACTAAGCATTCTTGTGGTATATCATCCTTATATTTTTAGAACCACATATAGGGCATTTTTCTGGTTTCTCAGATATTGCTACATCATGATCTTGCATTAAACAATCTTCACAAAATAAATATTCTTTACTAAACAGTACTTTTCTTTTTGCCGCAAGTTGTCGCATTATTTCCCATTTGCTAGGATTTTTCCCTATAATAAAATCTGGCGTAATAAAAAGTGATGTTTTAACTTTCAAAAATGTATCATCCAATTCTGTTTCAATATATTCATAATCGTCATATAAAAAAACAACATATCTTCTTTCCCTTTCAGCTTTCCATTTACTATCTTTAACAGAAAGAATCCAATATTGCAGTATCTCTTGTAAAAATATTCTCTTATTGTTATTAGATAAATCAAACATATCGATAACACTAAATAAATATTGTAATTCCGTCTTTGCTTCTTCAATGTCGTATAAAACATCAAATGTTATTACTTGAGCTATATATGGTCTTCTCATAGTATCTGACAAATCTGCGTCATCGTCCGACTTTTTTGTAAATCTATATAATCCAATTGGCCCAATCAGATCCACAATTCTATCATTTTTATATCCATACAAACATTCACCATAACCGTCTTGCATATGACTACTATTTATTGCTTTACTGAAACATGATACATAATAGTTTCGTGTCTCAGAAAAATCAATATCTTTTATCCAGTCATAATGAATCCATGATCTGTCTTCAAATAATTCTGGAATAACTTTTTGCTCTCGTTCATCATTAAGCAACTCTGTTTTCTTCATCCAAATTTGATGATTACTAATACTACTCTTAGCGACTTCTATTGGTAGATATTTACAAATATAATCATTGTTATACCCATTTCTCGATTTTAAAATAAAATTGCTTATCATTATCATAAGCACGCCTTTAACTGGTCGGATATTTGCAGCTTGCTTATTCATTCTAAGCAACTTTGCTTCTATTGCTAATAATTTGTATAATTCTTCTCTTGTAAATTCCCATAACTTTTCTCTTTTACTTCCATGCATATTACTAATATCCAATAACATAGATGTATATGAATGAGTTAATACATCAACTTCACCTTCTGTTTGGCAGCTTTTTAACGTTTCCTCAACAGTTTCTATTAATTGTTCTGCAAATGACTTATCCTTTTCTATTATAAACTTTTGATAAACTATATGATATGATCTCAGTGGGAACATAAGTCCCTCCTCATATGGTATTATACGATAGGTATCTTTTCCCTCATAATTAATTACAGGCTTTAACCAAGAAGTAATTTTCTGTAACCTAGTTACCTGCATTATAATATTATATATATATGTTTTTAATGAAGATATTTGATATACAGTACCCATTAAATAAAGAAAATTCAGTATTTCAACTTCATACTCAGTTACACGAACCACTCCCAAATTATCATTCAAATTCAAATCATGTTCACACGTTAAAGACAAAAGGATTTCTCTTGTCTCATAAGACGGATTTTTCTCAAACTTTTCTACGCATTTACATAATGTATCTAAAATCTGTTCACGAGCATTCGCAGGCCATTTTTCTGGTTTCTTAGCTGGTTCTTCCTCATAATACATTTTATAACCATTCCCTTCTTTAAAGCAAAGAGTTTCAATTTATAAATTACTTTCTCTAACTATAATTTAACAGGCGTTTCTTCTCACATCAAGTCTCTTTCAAAAAATGGTGTAGTAAGCGCCTTTTCACCTTGCAAAATCATTGATTTTACTAGCTTTTCCTTGATTCTTCAAGATACTGCCATGACATACAAACATAATTTTAATCAAAATATCTCATCTCCTTATAAATTCCTTATTTCCTTAAATTCTAATTTAGTTAAAATAAAATAATTGTATTATCTTTGCTTAGTGGCTCCATAACTTTGGCATATTCAGCTATAGCTGACAATTCAATATTATTATTGCTTATAAAAATCTGTATTGGCTTACTAGAAAAGATATTTTTTATCTCCGCCTGAAGTTCTTCAAATACTTTTTCCACCTGTATTCGTCTAATTTCTAAATCCATTTTAGGTTTAAAAAATAAATATACTAATTTAGCTGGTACATCTTTATCTTTTTGCGAAGCAATTCCCCAAAGATGACATAAAAACTGTTTAATATCAAATCTTATCTTTGTCTTTGCAATACCAAAATTACATAGTTCTATTTTAAACTCATCTATATCTGGACACTTTGCATAAGAAAAATCAAAATTATTTTCTTGTCCATAAAGCAAATTCCAATAGCTTTTCTTCAAATAAATTGAGTGCTGACTAAAAATCTCATGACATTTCACTTCAAAATAAATATTTGCCTTAGGAATATAAGCATCTAAATTAGCAGTTGCATTAACACCTTTAATTCGACAACTATGCTCAAAAATTATATCTTCACTATTATTAAATTGCTTATATCCATCTCTTAAAGCCAAATAACAAAATCTTGAAGATGAAGCAACACTTGCCATCTTTGGTGGCATATTTCTTTTCTCTTTCAATTCGCTTCCTTTACCATGATTATACTGATTATAAAATTTATTATATTTACCATTTTGCATTTTAGAAATAAATTTATTATAAGCTTCTTTATTATAGTAAACATCATCAGACTTATCTTCTATTTCATAACCAAAACAATCATTACCAATTATATCAACCAAATTCTTTTTTATAAAACCATCAACATCAAAACAATAAAATTTCAGGAGGTCTTATCATGAGAAACTTTACCACCCGTATCCAGAACAAGGCGAATGCACTGGCCCTTCGTGCCCGTATGGCTCTTTCCAACCAGCGCGGCGATTTTTACATTTCGGACGCTGTTAAGATCATCATCGCCGTGGTGCTGGGCGCCCTTCTTCTGGCGGCCCTGACCCTCATTTTCAACGACACGGTGATTCCGCGTATCACCAGCGAGATTGAGGGCCTGTTTGGCTAAAATCACCGGCGGGGATCGGTCTGTGGACTTCCACAGCCGGTCCCCGCTTTTTTAGTTTTTAAAAAAACGACTATTGGAGGTAGAGGATGAAATCATCCTGCAAAATTTATTCTTTTCTGCGGGCCGTTCACGGCAACTGGCGCAACGCCATCTTTGTAAGCTGCGGTTGCGGTGGCTGCATGTGCGGCCGGGCAACGCCCTGTTCCGGTTTTCTTCTGGCTGTGGATGAGTGCGGACAGGTTATGCTGATCCCGGCCGAGGACATCCAAAGACTATCCGGAGAAACTGTGGATTCGTCTGAGTGCATCGCCATTTTGTCCCGGCGCGCCTTTGACGCCGCCTTTTCCAAGTACATCGAATGGCACACACCGGACCCTTCCGCCTGTACGCTCAGACAGCTTTTTTTGGACCCGGGCTGCAGTTAGCACAGTTTTTTTACGCTGAAAGACGCCTTTGCGCCGTCATCTATACGCATTTGGAGGTGATGGTTTTTATGACGAAGCAAAAACAGATCAAATGTCCTTATTGCCATGCTAACGCTTCTCTTCGGCCAGCCAGCACAGTTTATGGCTGTGGCCGGCGCTCCCAGGGCAAGTACATCTATCTTTGTGATCGCTGGCCTGCCTGCGATGCCTATGTAAGCGCCCATAGCCGGACGCACCGACCTATGGGGACTCTGGCAAATGGGGATCTCCGGCACAAGCGAATTCTGGCTCACCGTGCGCTGGAACATTTGCAGAAGATCCGGCACATGGAAAAATGGGAGGTCTATATCTGGCTCCAGAGCAAATTGGGGCTGAACGACCGGCAGGCCCACATTCCTATGGCCACAGCCATCGTTTCCCCTGCAAAAACCGCACGGAACTGGCTGCAACTCTGCGAACTCTTTTTTCGATGGGCGAATCTGTTGCATAGATTGAACAATTTATGGAGCAGGAGGAAGGCCTCAATATAATTTTGAACATAAATTCATAAGCAGGAGATATTACCATGAAAATCAAATTATACCCCAAAGAATTACTGGAAGCCGCTTGGAAGCAGGATAAAAAGCTTTATGCTCATGGCGATGCAGCGGCCCCTCCCAAATGCCTGCGGTGCGGCGCCCCTCTGGCGGTCCACCTGATGGTCAACGCCCTCAGTCAATATGCGGATGTGCAGATCTGTGATGCCTGCGGCATGGATGAGGCCCTTCGGGATGCCTCCCATACTCCCCTGCCCCTCATAGAATGGGATGCCGTCAAGTCGGGACATCTGAAGAAAAGAGCAGAAAGGTCCACCTGTTATTTGGTACTAAACTGCACTTTTTCAGAAGTGTTCAAGCACACCTACAAGCCTCCAATGCAGTTCATCGAACGCCCAGTCAGCGAACTTGCTTATTCCCGTTCGGATTACGATGGATGCCGCTGGTGGACAACCTGGCACAATGAGAGCGGTAAAAAGACACCGCCAGAGTTAGTAAAAGAGATCAATGAGTTTCAAAATGCCCTATTCAAGTTGCCAGCCTTTAAGACGCTGGAGACCATGAAACGCTTCTGCCAGTATGCCGAAGCCACCAGTGAGCCAACGGAATTTAATCTTTATTCTGAAACCGAGTATCTGTATATCTGGATTCGGATGATTACTCGTTTTCGGGATTACAACGCTTATATCTACTACTATGATAAGGCTACCGCTGGAGAGGCCCAATGAAATTACAAGAGGCATGGTGCAGAGATTCTTTTCATAGCAATTTAAAAAAAGAAAATCGTGGTAGAATAAGTTTTACCGCGGTATGGCCCCGACCGCAAAGTTGAGGTCCATAGGTTAGATCGAAATAAGCGCACAGCAGAATCCAACTACTGCTGTGCGCTTATTTCTTTCCTCTTAGTACATCCTGCTTGAATTCACGGGAAAGGCCCCGAGATCAAAAGGTCTCGGAGCCTTTCTCATAAATTCAAATTCGGAACAGCTTGATAGCCCGCATCAATGTAATGCACTGCTCCTGATATAGATCCTCATCCAGCCGGCCGTCAATTACAGAATACTTGAGCAGTAAGGGCCGATACATATTCAAAATATCAGTAATTGACTCCTGATTACCTTCCTTTGCTTGAAGCAACAGTTGTTCAAATATCATGTTTCTCCACCCCCTCAATACTTTTTCTCAATTTTTGAACAGCACGGTAATAGACTGCAGCTGCACCTTTATAAGTCAAGCCCAGCCTTACACCAATCAAATCAAAAGGGCAGTCGTCCAAAACATGCGCCAGGAACACATACCGCTCTCTTTCATTCAATCGCTTGAGTGCATAGAAGAGCGCATTACTTTCGATCACATCCCATAGAGGAAGGTGCTCTGTAACCTCCTGTTCCAAAGTATGTCCTGTAGTATAGGTTGTATCGGTCAGTATTTCACTGTTGCTGTATTGGTTGAGTGTATTCAGGTAATCGCGCCGTGTGCGTTTTACTGCCTGGATTAAGTAACCTGTAAATCTGATTTGTAGTTCTTCCTCTATTTGTCCATTACTTCGATACCACATGGTCTTGTCCTCCAAATTGTTCAAGAAATTTTTGGAATCTTGAACATTTGGAGGGGATCGGCACCGTACTAATGGGCGTTTTCGCGTTCTACATAAAACAGAACAGCCGATTACACACCACAAAAGTGAGCAATCGGTTGCGTGATACACATAAAGAAGTCCGTCACGACTTCCGACGCCCGCAGGAGGAGGCTTGTCACTTGTCTTGTGATGTTCCCGCCCTGTCCTCCGAAAAGGGCGGCAGAAGAACCATATTCGATAGTAAACTGTGTGTCGAAATGTAAACAGATAGGCGACGAACCTTTTTATGTGCATGGGTTTCAAATTCTCCATGCGCATTTGGCTCCTTGCCATCTGAACCGCACTTTGCACACGAACCTGCGCTGCTCATTAGGATGGGCAGCCGGTCTGCCAATGATCCAGGTTCAGTAATTCGTTTTTTTGTAAGTTTTTGTCGGAGCTTAAAAGAAGAAGAGGCGGCCTCATTCATTTAAGAATAAGACCGCCTAACGCAACTTGAAATTTCCCCTGCTATTTCGATTTTTAGTTTTCATACTCATTACTCCCGCTTTTTAAATTGCCTATATTGTTAGAAGTTATCTCTATTGTATTCGGTAAATCTGGCCAAATTCTGACTAAGTTTTCACTTCTTCCATTTTAATTCCAATTTTCTACATAGCAAAAGAGAGCAGCTTTCATTGATAAACGAAGGAGGCTCTCTTTTACTGCTACTTCTCAAAACGAAAACCGTACCCGTGCACAGTACGGATCGCATTGATATTTAGTTTCTTCCGTATCTTATAAATCCGGCTGGTAACACTTTCAGGGCCGATGGCAAAATCATCGGACATCGCATAGCGGTAAAGCTGTTCCCGAGTAAAGGTCCAGCCGGGATGTAAAGCCTGTTAGTATAAGATATTGAACTCCATTGTGGTCAATTCTACAAATTGTTCATTTACATAGGCCCTGCGTTCATTGGGGTCAATACACAAATTCCCGTATTGTAGTACAGCCATCCCAGTCAACAGCCTCACCTCCCACGACTATTTCTTTTTACCCATGCTCCCCTTCAAATGTTGAAAACTGCTCTCACTAATCACATGCTCCATGCGGCAGGCATCCTGCTCGGCTGTCTTTGAATCGACGCCTGCCTCCGTCAACAAGTGGGTAAAGAAGCAGTGTTTCTCATAGGTCTGCTCGGCTACCTCCCGGCCCACATCGGTCAGACGAAGGAAAAAGTCCTCGTCCATGGTGAGGAAACCGCCCTCTTTCAAGGTTGCTACCGCATGGCACACGCTGGGCTTGGACACCTCCATGTGCCGGGCCACATCCACGGAGCGCACCATGCCTTTTTCCTTTTGGAGTACCAGCACGGCCTCCAGATAATCCTCGCCCGACGCATGGAGTTTTTTCATAGGCGCGACCTCTTCTCTATACAGTAATTTTCTGTTCTGCGTTCCACATGGCCGCATATTTTCCGTTCTTGGCCAGCAACTCCTCGTGGGTGCCGGACTCCTTGATCGTTCCGTCCGCCACCACAAGAATTTGATCCGCATTCTTGACGATGGACAGGGTATGGG
>SKEO01000402.1_pt1 | contig 41846 bp, 31 predicted proteins | sample 4826801 | NCBI WGS metagenome assembly SKEO01 (sample SAMN11008807, study PRJNA524170) | human gut metagenome | biome: Human fecal sample; material: Feces; isolation source: fecal sample from pouch patient p3 | host: Homo sapiens | place: Israel: Tel-Aviv | collected 2016-02-25 | reverse complement strand
ACGTGATGCCGATCCTCCACGACGTCACCTGGGTCTGCACCATTAACGAGCCGAACATGGTCGCGCTGACCCGTGGCGGAACCGAAGGCAGCGACTTCGTGGCCGCCTCGCTGCCCGCGCCCGATCCGGACATCTCCGCCACGCTCGTCAAAGCGCACAGGAAAGCCAGGGAAATACTGTCCGAGAACCCGCGTATCAAGTCCGGGTGGACCATCGCCTGCCAGGCGTTCCACGCCATGCCCGGATGCGAACGGGAGATGGAGGAATACCAGTACCCGCGCGAGGACTACTTCACCGAGGCCGCGGCCGGGGATGACTTCATTGGGGTGCAGGCCTATCTGAGGACCTTCATCGGCAAGGATGGCCCCGTACCGATCCCCGAGGACGCGGAACGCACCCTCACCGGCTGGGAGTACTTCCCGCCGGCGCTGGGCATCGCCATCCGCCATACTTGGAACGTCGCCAAATGCACGCCGATAATCGTCACCGAAAATGGCATCGCCACTGCCGATGACCGCCGGAGAATCGATTACACCTTCGACGCCATAGCCGGCATGCACGACGCGATGGACGACGGTATCGACGTGAGGGGATACCTCCACTGGTCCCTGCTCGACAACTACGAGTGGGGCTCGTTCGCTCCGACGTTCGGCCTGGCCTCCTGGGACAGGGACACCTTCGAACGCCATCCGAAGCCATCCTTGGATTGGCTAGGATCAATCGCGAGAAAGGGGGTCATGGCCAGATAGAAGCCGTTTCCTCTCCATCCATTACATGAAAGGGCGCACGTTTTGAAACGTGCGCCCTTTCGTTTGATTTGGCGGATTCAATAGAAAACGGGTATAGCCCTCGATCTGGAAGAACATGTCCGTCCGGCGGCCGATGCTCGCGGCTGGCATACGCCGAAAACGCAGCACTGCTGTTCCCGTAAGGTCGCATCTCCCTTAACGTGTCAAGCGTCTCCTGATACGTTGCTGTATCGACGCCGGTTTCGTCATTCCTTGCCTTTCCCGAGTGGCCCTGTCGGCCAAGTGCGTTTCAACTCGAGAAAATAGCCGGGTTATGGCGGGCCGGCGGGGAGGGGCGTGCTGGACGCCTGCGCGAACTCGGTCTGACCCGATTCGCTGGATGTCTAGCCACAATGGAATGACTTGATGCGTATTCCAAGCCGGACGGAGGATGGAATGCATCTCCACGCGGATGGCGGCCGAATTCTTAAGTGTTTGCACCAGCGTTACATAAAACGCTTAGCGAACCGAAATGATGTCCGGCGGAACGTGTCCTTGCGCGTCTTGGAAACGGATATCCGTATTCGTTCGAAGGTTTCTCGACCAGGGGATGGGCTTTGCTTTTTCAGATTGACAGTCCGTAATCATTTCGGATATGTCGGAATTTAGACAGGAATCCCTTGGATGCGCCGCGGGCGATAAATACGGGCCGTGGTGCGGGAAGGACCTCGAACATGACGATTCGAAGAACACGGTCGCCTATTTCGGCGAGCGTGCCGCTTCCCACCCTCGGCGAGGTCACGGCCGGCACCGCGAGCCTCAGCCGGTAGGAGCTACCCACAGGATCATTCGTGTTGGTCGGAGTTCTCTCGTTCGGCGACGGAATTGTATCCGTGGGGTACTTCGTCGTTGTTTCTACGGACGGATCCGAGGGTGTCCATCCACCAGTGTTCGCGGTCGATGATCTCTTTGGGTGACTTGTTCATGTCGAAGATCTCCAGGATCGAGTACTGGAAGTTCTTCTCGATGTATCCGGCGCCGAGGTTTCTGAGCTGCTTGTTTCCCCCGGAGTGGTCTCCGGACGCGTATTCCTTCCAACGCGACAGCAGACCGTGCGAGGCTCCTTTCCGTGAGTAGGCGGACCCCACGTAATGCCATCCCGTTCGTCTATCGGTCTGCAGATAGACCGCCTGGACGCTGCCGAGGGCCGCCCGCCATTCCTCGTTGTTCACGGCCGCCACGAGCTGCCGGTGCGTCAACCGAACGTTCTCGTATCCGGGGAACGGTAACGCGGATACGGGGGATTGAGCGATTTTCTCAAGGGTCATCGTCTTGAGAAAATCCCGGCGTCGTTCTTCATTGTTGGACAGGTTAAAGACGACTCCCGTGTAACCCGGATCTCTTTTGTAGTACACTACCGCCCTGGCCTTTAGCGAGGCGTATTCCGGGATCTCATTGTAACGGTATAGAATCTTGCCGTCGTTCTCCGTGTACTCGTCGAGGACGTCGTAGGCTCCGACGAACAGCCATTGTGTGGGGTGGGGATTCTCTGGCTTGAGCTGAATGAACTGGAGGACTTTACGTGTGTGAATCTGCGCTGTTGCCTTATCCTTATCTGGTCATTTCTTCGTGAAAATCCACTTCATCAGGTCATCATAGGAGGAATAGTAGGCGTCGGGAAGATCACTCCATTTGCCCCATTCCGGGTTGCTGCCATTCAGACGAATGCTATAGCCGGCTAGGTCCTCTTCGTCGAGTCCCAATAGTTCGAGGAACCGGATCGGTTCCGTATCCTGGATTCCGTCTTCGATGCGCGTCATTGCCATCGCCTTTCCATTCCCGATTGCCGCCGGACGGTATGATTTTCCGGTTTGTAAGACAGTCTAGCGTCTTGATGATGAGGATTATGGAACCGGCTGGCTCCTTGCCAGGTGGACGTGGAGTCCGACGAAGGGTTGCGGGTCCGGCTGTCTTCGTGGAACGACGACGGTTTGACGTGGCCGAGTGATGGGAATGAGACCGGTCGCGCGGTGTCTGGGCGTTATCTGTTGTCATGTCGCCATGTCGCGAAATCGGTTCGTTGTTGGATGAGTGTGGTCCTGTGAATTCTTAAATGTTGTACCGAATGCAACATGCAACACTTGGTGAATCCGACTAGGACCATCGGAATGCGTCTTGGACCATTTCGAAAACGGACGTTTTCGGAGCGTAAACCGGACTGGGGGAGTTGTCTCCGACACTCCGGCGGAAAGTGTCTCAAAACCCGTCCCGTAATCAACGTTCCGAAACTCCATGCCTTTGACGGGTAATGGTACGGTCGGTCAAATTGCGGTGATGATGGGCGTTGGGCAATCCACTGTATATCGGTATCTGAATGAAGCGGATGGCAAGCGCTGAACAGTCGTTTCCTAAAAATATGTTCATATGTCGCCGGCGTTTGGCGAAGGATCGGCCGTGCGGACCATTGTGACCATGGATGGGAACGGCAGGCTCGCCATAGACCTGCGTCACCAAGGTGAGGGCATTGGCGCGATGCTGCTGAAGGGCGCCGCGGAACGAGCCTGACCTCCATTCCGCAAGCCGGCCGGGTCGCCGCGCGACGTTTTACCGTTAATCTGTAGAATCGTCGGAATCGGCGTTTGATGCAGTCGCGCGGTCGGAACAGTGCCGCTCGGTATCCGGAAAAGTGCGGAAATCGGGTAAAACGGGTTTTCAAAAAGTGCGGAAATCGGGAAACCAGGGATGACGGCTATGTTTTGACGGGGTGCGCAATGCCATGCTCGGATGAAGGGGGTGATTTCATGGCGGAATGGCGCCGTTTTTTAAGGGGTGCATAGGGTGCACAGGTGGCCATGGAAGGGCGGCTCTCCCTCATGAAATGTGACGGAAGGGTAAAAACTCGCTCATAAAAGTGTGAGATGAGGATGCCGGATGTTTCAGAGAAAACGATGGCAAGGTCAGCCATGGCCACATCGCCGTATCGCCATTCGTCACAGCAGCTCGTCTCTCTTAAGCGCTCCGAACGGGTCTTCCTCCGTCTGATATTCCATTGCATGGTCTTTGAACACGTTTGATATACAGAACATATTTGTTGTGGGCTGCAAGTGCGGAACCGGGCTTATAGAGACAAAGTGCGAGCGTATTGGACGGTTCGTTGTCGGACGGGTCGTATTAGAGAGGTAGTTCCCGATAGACCAAATCGTCACGGACCGCAAACCCCTGATGCTCCCAGAAATCGTTGCCGGCATCGTTGTCTGCGGGCACACCGACGGCGACTTTTGGCAGGCCGATCGCACGAAGCGCTTCAACCACTCGGCCCACCAAAAGCGAGCCAATGCCCATACCGCGCGCGTCGGGATCGACCGCCGTGTGGTAGATGCGCGACCGTCTGCTATCGTGACCGGCAAGAATCGCTCCAATAATCCTTCCGCCATCGTCTTCGGCTACGAAACAGGTGTCGGGATTGCGTTTGAGGAACGTTTTTATCGCATCCTCGGAATCGTCGATGTCCCTCATGGTGAAACCGGTGCATCGCGTCCACAACCCGTATACCAGCGGATAATCTTCAATTTTCATACGACGGATGGTTGGTGCAGGCCCAGTCATATTTCCTCCTTCTCTCGTTGAACGTTAGTTTCGATTTTCGTATCGTTCGCGGTATTCCTGCGCGTATGCCGTATTTGCGTTGCACGGCCGTCTGCAGCGCGCGCGTATCGGGGAAACCGCATTCCCTTGCGATGCTGGCTATCGACGCAGAGGAACCTGACAGTTTTCTGCAGGCGTCGTCCAATCGCAGGTCGGTCAGAAATTCTTTGAACGTTTTGCCGGTCGCCTTGCGGAATAGGCGGCAGAAATGTTCCCTGCCGTATCCAAATTCCCGTGCGACGTCGGTCGCTTCGAGATGCTGTTTGCGGTGCGATGTCATGTATCCGATGATCTGCATGGTGATGTTTCTTCCGGATCTGACCAATTCCGGCCGCCGTACCCCGGAAACGAACCTCGAATACAGCAGCGATAGCAATTCGTACAGCAGCATATTGAGCTTGAATCCACGAATGGCCTCATCGGACTGTCCAATACATTGTAGCCAATCCATTTTCATTGAAAACGAAATTTCCGACATTGATGGCAATTACGCTTCCAAACATGATAAACTCGTTACTAAACACGTTTAGTTGCTGAATTTCCAAGGAGGTAGGTTTCCATGGCCACGATCAGGGAGATCGCGGAAAAGGCGGGCTTCTCCCAGGCGACCGTATCGAGAATACTCAATGACGACCCCTCGTTCTCGGTGAAGGAGGCCACCCGTCAGAAGATTCTGAGCACCAGCATTGAGATGGGGTACGAGAACGTCCCCCGCTACCAACGTGTCACCATTCCGCAAGACATCGCGTTGCTGAACAACTCCATCCACGACAAGGGGCTTCAGGACGCCTATTTTGACGAGCTTGAAGTTTCATTACGTCGCCATGCCAAGGACGAGCGCATGAGAGTGACGGAATACAACGATGTCAAATCCCTGATGAAGGACGCGTCCAAATACGCCGGATTCATCTCAATAGGTCCGGCGCCGTTCAAAAGGAACATGTTGAAGCGTCTGCACGCGGTCCTTCCGCATGGAGTGTTCATCGACATCAATCCCGCGCCGAGCCTGTTCGATTCGGTGCAGCCGGATCTGGAGCAGACCATTCTGGACGCCTTGGACGAATTGATGGACGCCGGCAACAAGCGAATCGGGTTCATCGGAGGGTTCGGCAACATCATGGGCGACCATGAGTATCCCGAGGATCCGCGTGCGTTCGCGTTCCGCAACTGGACCGTCCGTCTCGGTCTTGACGTCGACGGCCTGGTGTTCGATGAGGGGCCTTTCACCGTGGAGAACGGCCGTGCCTTGGGAGAGAGGTTCGTGGCCGAATGTGGCGACAGGCTCCCGGATGCTCTGATTGTGGCGGCGGACCCCATCGCAGTAGGCGTCTTGCAGGCGTTCGCGGCGGCCGGCATTCTGGTTCCACGCGACATGCGACTGGTGAGCATCAACAACCAGGAGATCGCGAATTACACTTCGCCGACGCTTTCGTCGTATGACATCAACAAGGACGAATTGGCCAAGGCCGCGGTATTCATGCTGTCGGAGGCCATTTCCATGGGGCGCTCCGTCAACCAGCATATGAGGATTTCAACCAAGCTGGTCGCCCGGGACAGTTTCACCCCGAAAGCTAGGTAGGGTTTAAGAAGAAAGGGTTCGGTCCTCGTTGACACGCTTAATACGTGCCAACGAGGACCGAACCCTTTTACATCTGTGAGGTGTTTTCGAAGGAAAGTCTGTCAAGCCCTGTTCCCGATATGGAAACGAGGGCACGGCACGGGGAAAACATGGAAGACGTGCCGTACCCTTTCAAGGCGCCGTCTCCGGTTTGATGTCAAGGTCCACCCTTGACGACGGCACCGTCCTTTCGCCATACGTTTCCGCGTATGGCGAAAGGAAAGCCAAGTCCCGGTTTCCGCCGGGGCGCGCCGGTCAGATCAGGTCGAGATCGACGTCGAGGCTGATCGGCTGGTCCGCCGGGATATGGTACTGGGGGTGGACCGGGGACATCCAGGAGTCATCTCCTCCGACACCCATCTGCTCGGCAAGCACACGCAGGAACATGTGCTTCGGGGCGGGGAGCTCGTCCTGATGCTGGGCTTCCTCAAGCATGAAGCTGGAGTACGGCTGCAGGCTCATCGCGAACGGTTCGGCGCCTTCGGCGCGGCTTATGCGAAGGCCATGGCCCTTCTCGTCCGTGATCTCGGCCCAACGCACGTCCTCATGGTTGCCGGTTTCCTGCGGCATGAGATACGGGGCGTGGTCCTTGAACGCGTCGGTGCTCCACACACCGAGCTTGGCATGCTTGCGATCCTGGTAGGTCTCCTCCGGACCAGCGCCGAAGAAACGCAGGTTCGAGTACTGGACCGGAAGGGTCCATTCGATGCCGAACGCGGGGATGGTGGGCAGGTCGCCCGGCTCGTCCGGGTATTCGACGTGCAGATTCACTCGTCCGGTGGTGTCGGCGGTGTAGCTGACGGTCACCTTGGTGCGCTGCGGGGTGGCGAGCTCGTACGTGTAGGAGGCCTTGACGGTGTTCTCGTCGATCTGTTCGATCTCGTTGCCGATGCAGCGGGCGTAACGGCCTGCTCCCAGCCACTGGGCGCGTTCGAAGCCGTGGCCTGCGCCGCGATCGTTGTCGGTCAGCGCGCGGAACGTGGTGACCGCCGGACGGCGCAGCACGAATTCTCGATTGTTGAACGTGTAGGAGACCAGTCCGCCTTGGGTGCGGGAAAGCAGTACCTCGCGGCCGGATCCCTGCACGCCGACGTTCCAACGGCCAACGGTGACGATGCCGTCGACCGGCTTCACCGGAGCAGAGGCCTTCTTGGAGCCGGCGACGACGGTCTGGCCGAATGCCAGCTCATAGCCGGCTACCGCCCAATTGGTCGCCTTGGCGAGACGCTGGGATACCTCCAGCACCAGTTCGGACGCGCCGTCGCGGTACAGATCCAACGGCCAGTCGACATCGAGCTTCTCCGTCGAACCGGCCGGCACGTCGAAACGGCGTTCGGACTGCCATACCGGTTCGCCATCCGCAAGGACACGCAACACGAACGTGTATTCGCCAGTGGAGGTGAACAGATTATCGTTCTTGATGGTCACGGAATCCTCGGCGACATCGATATGCACGTTGGAATACAGCTGCTTGACCTCCTGGGCCTTCGGCGTGGGCTTACGGTCCGCAAACACCAGGCCGTTGCCGGAGAACTCGTAGTCGCTCGGCCTGTCGCCGAAGTCGCCGCCATAGCGAAGGCTCGTGGTTCCATCGGGCTGGGTGGCGTAGATCGCCTGGTCGATGAAGTCCCAGATGAAGCCGCCCTGGTACTTCGGATAGCGTTCGAGCGCGGTGTATTCGTCCATGTTGCCGCACGAATTGCCCATGGCGTGCATGTACTCGCAGGAGATGTAAGGCTTCTGCGGATCATTCTTCAGGTATTCCTCGATGGCGTCGGCGTGCGCATACATGCGGGTCTCGATGTCGGTCACGTCGTCGTAGTCGCGGTTGTGGGTCACGCCCTCATAGTGCACGGGACGGTTCGGGTCGATGTCGTGCACGCGCTTGTACATGGCGCGGAACACGTCGCCCGTGTAGGATTCGTTGCCGAGAGACCAGATCAGGACGCTCGGATGGTTGTAGTCGCGGCGCACCATGCTGTTGACACGGTCGACGCACGCGCCCTCCCAATGCGCCTTGCTTCCCGGGACGGCGGTCTCCTCGGTGAGGACGTCACCGGGCAGGCACCAGCTGCCATGGGTTTCGAGGTTGGTCTCGTCGATCAGGTAGATGCCGTACTCGTCGCACAGCTCGTACCAGCGCTCCTGGTTCGGATAGTGGGAGGTCCTGATGGCGTTGAGGTTGTGCCTCTTGCAGAAGACCACATCGTCGATCATGTCCTGCTCGGTGATCGCGCGGCCGCGCTTGGGATCGAACTCGTGGCGGTCGGCGCCCTTGAATACGATGCGCTTGCCATTAATCGTCATGATGCCGTCCTCGATGCGGAAGCGGCGGAATCCGACCTTCTGGACGGCGACCTCGGCGATGTTGCCGGCATGGTCGATGACCGTGACCTCGAACTCGTAGAGGACCGGATCCTCCGCGCTCCACGGGCGGATGCCGTTCAACGATCCGGTGGAGATGGAGGTATCGGGGTCAGCGCAGTTCGCGGTCTCCCAGACGACGTTACCATCGGAATTCTTCAACGTCGCCGAGATCGTGGCCGCGTCGGCTGCGTTGCGCACGGTGAGCGCCGCGTCCAAAGAGGCGCTGCCGGACTCCGGATCCCAATCGGATTCGATCTGCATGTTCTCGATATGCACATGCGGCTGCGCGGCCAGCTCGACCGAGCGGAACAGTCCGTGCAGACGCCAGAAGTCCTGGTCCTCGAGCCATGAGGCGCTGGAGTATTCGTAGCATGCGACGGCAACGACGTTCTCGCCGTCGTGCAGCATCTCGGTGATGTCGAATTCGTTGGGGGTGAAGCCGTCCTCGCCATAGCCGACGAACATGCCGTTGACCCACACGTAGATTGCGGTGGCCATGCCGTGGAACACGATGGAGACGGTTCCGCCGGCGTTCTTGGTGTCGGCCAGACGGTTCGCCATCGTGAAGGTCTTACGGTAGAGGGCGACATGGTTGTTCTCCGGAATATTCGGTTCCGCCGGATTCTCGTGGCCATCCCACGGGTATTGAATGTTCACGTACTTGTTGTTCATCAATCCCGCCATCTGCAGGTGTCCGGGAACCTGGATGCGTTCGAAGGCGGAATCGTCGAAGTTCTCCCTTACGAAGGGCTCCTCGTTGAATTCGATGTCGGATGCCTGAACGACCTCGACCCTCCATTCGCCGTCGAGGCTCTGCCTCAGATCGGACCATTCGTTGGTCTGCGGATCGTGCGCGTAGCATTTGTGGTCGGAATGCGCCGGGATGCGGTTGACCTCGAATACGGTCGAATCGGCGAGCCAGGTCTCGGATGCGTGTTCGATGCGGGTTTCGTTTGCCATGTTTTCCTGCTTTCGTTCATTACATCTTTGTGAATGATGGAGGGAAGATGAACTTCCTTTACCAGATAATAAATGTTGTTTACAAAAAAAGCAAATCGGTTTTACTTGACGTCTTAATTCCTTTGTATCAGCGGTATATGTTGTAACGTATCAGGCATCTGATTGATACCGATATGACAGTGCTGGTACACGGTTTACCTAATTCAACACGCCGCCAAACCCTATATTTTGCTAATGGTTTTTACTTTTTCTTGTAAAGAGCGTATACTCGACATGCAAGATCAATGGGTGATCTTCAACTCCGGAATCTTAAGGAGAAGAAAAAATGAGCAACGAAACGACAACCGCGGACGGTGGCGTCCGCAAGAAGGGCAAGCTCGGCCAGCGTATCGCCTACGCCTGCGGCAACCTCGGTCAGTCCGCCTTCTACAACGCGATGAGCACATATTTCATCGTCTATGTCACCGGCTGCCTGTTCTCGGGCGTTGACAAGGCGCTTGCGGCCAAGCTTATCGGTGTCATCACCAGCCTCGTGGTGATTATCCGTATCGCCGAGATCTTCATCGACCCGCTGCTGGGCAACCTCATCGACAACACCAACACCAAGTGGGGACGCTTCCGCCCATGGCAGTTCTTCGGCGGCCTGATCTCCGCCGTCCTGCTCGCCGTGATCTTCAGCGGCATGTTCGGCCTGGTGAACGTCAACACCACGCTGTTCATCGTGCTGTTCGTCATCACCTTCGTCGTGCTCGACGTGTTCTACTCCCTGCGTGACATCTCCTACTGGGGCATGATCCCGGCGCTGTCCTCCGACTCCCACGAGCGCTCCACCTACACCGCCCTCGGCTCCTTCACCGGCTCCATCGGCTACAACGGCATCACCGTCGTGGTCATCCCGATCGTCAGCTACTTCACTTGGACGCTCACCGGTGCCAAGGGCGAAGGACAGGCCGGCTGGACCTCCTTCGGCATCATCGTCGGACTCCTCGGCATCCTGACCGCATGGACCGTCGCGTTCGGCACCAAGGAAAGCACCAACGCACTGCGCGCCAAGGCCCAGAAGAACGGCAACCCGCTCGAGGCATTCAAGGCCCTGTTCCAGAACGACCAGCTCCTGTGGGTCGCCCTGTCCTACCTGCTGTACGCCATCGCCAACGTGGCCACCACCGGCGTACTCCTCTTCCTGTTCAAGTTCGTGCTCGACAACCAGGCCGCCTACTCCATGACCGGCGTCATCGCCTTGGTGGCAGGCCTCATCATGGCTCCGCTGTACCCGATCCTGAACAAGCGCATCCCACGCCGAGTCCTGTACATCGTCGGCATGACCTCCATGATCGTGGCCTACATCCTGCTGGGTCTCTTCTCCACCAACATGACCGTGGTGTTCATCGCCCTCGTGCTCTTCTACATCCCGGGCACCCTCATCCAGATGACCGCCATCCTCTCCCTGACCGACTCCATCGAATACGGCCAGCTGAAGAACGGCAAGCGCAACGAGGCCGTCACCCTGTCCGTACGTCCGATGCTTGATAAGATTGGCGGCGCGCTGTCCAACGGCATCACCGGCTTCATCGCCGTCGCTGCTGGCATGACCGGCAACGCCACCGCGGCCGATATGACCCCCTCCAACATCCACACCTTCGAAATCTGCGCCTTCTATGTGCCGCTTATTCTGATCGTGCTCAGCCTGCTGGTGTTCATGTTCAAGGTCAAGATCGACGAGAAGATGCATGCTAAGATTGTCAAAGAGCTCGAAGCCAAGCTTGCCTCCGGCGAAATCGTCGATGACGAAGCTCAGACCGCCGAGACCGTCGAAGCCATCGATGAGGAGGCCAAAACCCTGACCGAATAAATACCAATACTTGCCGCTCCTTCCCTTTTTCACCAAGAAGGCCCCGACCATGTCGGGGCCTTCTTGGTTTATGTGATGGTAATGGTGCGGTAAGTTATTTCAAAAATCTTCTGGCAAACCGATGAATATACAAAAGAATCAATCGGAATGACATGCGGCGACGGGGATGACATGCCTACAATCAAGGCATAACGAAACAAGAGAAAAAAAGAATAGCGGCGAACGGAAGACAAAGCGCCGCGGAAAAGGAATGAACATGCAGAACGACACTTTCAACCAGATCCTCAACTCCAACCTCGCCTCCATGGATCCGGGCTTCGGCCAGTTCGCCCTCGCCAAGGCATCCTCCGACCTGTTCAAGAAGGTCATCAACAAGTAAGGCGCAAAGACTTCTTCTGTTTCCTTTCAAAAGAAAAGGTGCCGCACCAGATTCCGTGGGAATAATGGTGCGGCACCTTTTTTCTTTTCAACCCCGGCGTTTTGACTTGGCCTACAACGGCATTCCAATGGATGCGCTTCGGGATTGACGAAAGAACCGGTTTTTGTCTATAAAAGGACCTTATCGGGATCTTATATCTTCTCCCGCAATGGAGACGGGCAAGGAAGCATGGCCTTCGCCACTTCCACAATACGAGTTTTACAAACAATCAAAAGAGAGATAATGGTCAAGGCAGTTTAAAGGGGAACTCCTTTGGCTCCATTTCAGGAGCGATTTTCACTTAAGAAAGCTGTGCGCCTTCGGGTTCCGGACGAGATCGGGAAAGTGCGCGATGTCCGCATCGCACGTTTCCCATCGGTTCGAAGTCGAACGCGTGCGTCGTCACATTAGGTGGAGTCAATCCACGGAAATTGTCTGTAGGGCAGATCTCGATTCGTTCCTGATTGGAGCCAAAACGCATCGAATGGTGCATCGCAAGATGGAGGACGCCAGGCGTATCCCGGATGAAGCGACCGGAATGAACGCCAGCGATTGCTCCGTCGGATCCAACCTTAACGGATCCGGCATATCCCGTCAGACCTTCGTGTCCCTCACAGCAGAAGGTCCTGACGGGATATGTTTCGATGCGCATTGCGCCGATGATTCGTCGGCGGACACGACAGAATCAAACTAGCCGGTTTCGATGGGACAGATGGGCGGATGCTTTGCCTCTGGGCTTTGCTTATGCGGACCGGTTCACGTGTCCTCGTCTTCCCGTGGCTATCCTTCGACTTCGCCATAAAGGGTGTACGGCGATGAAGAAAGCGTTGTATGGAATTGTCACACAACGCTTAACTGATGACTTATGGTCTACGACATCACACGAACTTGATCCTCCAATGGCGATTCGTTCCACCGGTATATGTCCGATTCATCTGGTCTTGAACAAGCGGAACAGGTCTTTTTCACGAATCAGTATGACTGCGATCGCCGTTCCCATGGCCGTGGCGCACGGCAACGGCAGACCGTCATGCAGCTCCAGGAGGAAAATGGCAAGTGAGTCGGACGGGGTTGGATTCATCGTGCCGATGAGAATGAACAGTGCCGAATATGCCATGACGAGTCCTATGAACGTGGGGATCAGCTGTTCGCATAGCATCTGCGCGAGGATGAGCGTTTTCCTGGCACCTACATGCAGATCTCCTGCGATTTCAAGATTTTTTAGGCGGGGAATCCTCGCCTAAAAAATCTTGAAAGAATGACACGCCTCATCAAATCGAAATCCGAAATGCATAATACGTGGTGGATCGTCCCAGTCGGCAACATTGGCCAAATCAAGGCAAAGGCAACCGCCAAAAAAAGGTCTCGCACTATCACTATCGATGGAATCCCATCTAAATTCCATGCAATCGCATACAAATACATTGACGAGAAGCGAACGTGCTGGGGAGTGATGATCGTTATGATGATGACAAACAACCAAAGCCACGCAAGAAAAAAGCCATAGAGCACGAACCGCCAATCCCACAGCCGAACATTAAGCAACAATCACAACCGTTATTCGACAACGAAGAACAGCTCGGCCATATTTATCGTTAGCGGTCTACTGGATATTATCCTTTTGTGGCATTCTCCACGTCTGTAGAGGCGAGGAGAATGCCACACGCAGAGAAGCTGGTAGGGCAAAAGACATGCCTGGCTTAACTTAAGTGTTGTCATACGATATAACACAACATATTGTGAACATATCATCAAAAACGACGATGCCATCTGTCGTAAGAAAGGCGATATGCCATGTGAACGTTCACATGGCATATCGCCTCATTAATGAGCCATTATTGTTTGACGACGAGTACGCCATTGGGATTGATGGTAACCGTCGCGCCAGCACAGTCGGCCAGTGACATGACGACCGGGCGTCCCTCCACCAGCATGCTGACAGGTTCTTTGGTCCGGTTGAACAGGAACGTGAACCGAGCCCCCGTCGACTCATCGACGCGCTCGATGCGAAGCAAGTCCGGATCCGAGGAGTCTTTGACTTCCACACCAAGGGTCTCGAGGATCATCGGCAGGCTTCTGGCGATGCCATCACGTCCCAGCCGGGCTCCGACGTAGACGCTACGCCCTTCGCCATATGGATTGGACACGATGGCCGGGCGTCCGTCCATGCCGGTCCATGGGTCATCCTTGAACGAGGCGAGCACCTTCGCGTCCTTCCCGATTGAGCCGATCACGTCGACGATGTCGTGTGCGACGGCTCCGTTGTCGAGATCGAGGTGGTCCGGAACTCCGGGCCAATCGGATCCCATAGGGGCGAACTCCTCGATCCTCACACCGACGACGTCCCGGATGGAACCTGGGTAACCGCCGAGCCACACATGGTCCCGTTCGTCGCTGATGCCTGTATAGTACGTGGCGATGAGCTTGCCGCCGTTCGCGACGTAGTCCCTCACCCTACGGGTGTTCTCCTCGGAGAGGATGTACACGCTCGGCAGTATCGCGACATCGTACTCGTCCCAGTTCGAACGGATTGGAACGACGTCCGCGGTCACGCCGACGTCCGCCAGAGCGCGGAACCATGCGAGCGGCTCGTCGATATGATGGACGTTCTGCGTCGGGGTCGCGGTGTGCTCGCTCGCCCATTCGGACTCGTAATCGAACACGATGGCCACGCTGGATTTCGCCAGCTTGGTGCCGAGCAGTCCCTCATCCGCAAGCGTGCCCAGATCACGGCCCAGTTCGCACACGTCCCGGAACGTCTGGGAATCCTCCCCCGCATGCGGCAGCATCGCGGAATGGAACTTCTCCGCGCCGGACCTGGATTGGCGCCACTGGAAGTAGCACACGGCATCGGCTCCCATGGCCACGTGCGCCAAGGAATCGCGCACCAGCTGGCCGGGTTCCTTGCGATAGTTGATCGGTCTCCAGTTCACGGCCGAGGTGGAATGCTCCATCAGGAACCACGGATCCTTGCGGGAGATGCCGTCCACCAACGAAGCCGAGAACGCGAGCTCGTCCAGATGCGCCTCGCCCGGAATGAAGTAATGGTCGTTCGACACGAAATCGACCTCGCCGCCCCAATCGTCGTAATCCAGTACGGAACCGCCGGCGGAGACCATGAAATTCGTGGTCAACGGCTTTTCTGGTGTGATTTCGGCCAATGCGTCACGTTCGGCCACATAGAATGACTTCAGCGCGTCGGAGCTGAAGCGTTTGAAGTCGAGCAGCTTGCCGGGGTTCATGAAATTGCCGTCGCCGATGAATCGAGGCGGAACGATTTCGCTGAAATCGTTCAGATGCTGGGCCCAGAACGCAGTACCCCATGCGTCGTTCACCGCTTCGATCGTGCCGTACCGTTCCTCGCACCAGTCTTGGAACGCGCGTTCGGCGTCCTCGGAATAGTCGAAGCGGTTGTGGCATCCGTACTCGTTACCAACGTGCCAAGCGACCACATAGGGATTGTCCTTGTAATGCTCCGCCATCGCCCGGCAGAGCTTCAATGCGTACTCACAGAACACAGGACTGGTGGGACGCCAGTGCTGGCGCGCGCCCGGCTGGCACACGTCACCGCGGTAGTCCTTCCACAGCACCTCGGGATGCGCCTGGGTCAGCCACATCGGCGGGGATGCGGTCGCGGAAGCGAGATCTACGGCGATGCCGGCCTTGCCGAGATTGTCGATGATTCGGTCGAGCCAGCCGAAATCGTACATGTCTTCGCGGGGTTCGATTTTCGCCCAGGAGAAGATGCCCACGGATACGAGGTTCACTCCCGCCTTGACCATGAGGCGCACGTCCTCGTCCCAGACCTCCTCGGGCCACTGGTCGGGATTGTAGTCGCCGCCGTACCAGATACGGGCCCGCCGGCCCTCCAACGGCCGAGGCCAACGATGTTCTCTACGTTGGTTCATTGTCATTGTTCCTTTCGTTCGTCATTGAACCTTGAAATCAATTATCTCACCGGATGCCCGTTGCACCAGACGCGTCGCACCGTCCAGGTTTCCTGATCGAGGAGCAGCACGTCGGCCGCGAATCCCGGAGCGAGCAGACCGATCGGGAAGCCTGTCACGTCATTTCGACGGTCGAAGCCAAATGCCCGCGCAGGGGTCAGCGTCGCCGCTTCCACCGCGTCGACCGGACTGATGCCGAGCTCCAGCACCGCGCGAGACACGGCCTTTTCCAATAGCAGTGTAGAACCGGCGATGGCTCCATTGGAGGCGAGTCTGGCATGACCGTCCCGCACATCTACATCCAGAGCCCCGAGGAGGTAATGCCCGTCCGGACAGTCGGTCGCGGCCATGGCGTCGGTGACGAAGGCGATTCTATGGGGCGCAAGCCCGAATCCGAGCTTGACCATGGGATCCTGCACGTGGAATCCGTCGTTGATAAGCTCGATGGTGACCCTCGGATCCTCCACTGCCGCCGGAATCGGGCCGGGGTCGCGGTGGTGCAGCCCGTTCATGGCATTGAACATATGGGTCATGATTCCGGCTCCGGCGTCGAATCCTTTTCTGGCAGTCTGGTAGTCGGCATCGCAGTGGCCGACCGCCGGAACCACTCCGGCCAGGAAGAAACGGCGGATTGCGTCGATTCCATGCGGAAGTTCCGGCGCGATGGTGATCTGTCTGAGACACCCATCGGCGGCGTCCAGCATTCTGGATACGAGATCCGGAGTGGGATCGACTAGGCAATTGGGATCATGGGCGCCTTTCCGGGGCATGGCGAGGAACGGTCCTTCGAGGTGCGCGCCCAGAATATCCGGGCGGTCCGGCATCATGTCGTGGACCGTCTTCAAGTTACCGCAGATGACGTCGATGGGATTGGTGATGAGGCTCAGGACCTGTCTCGTCGTTCCGTGCGCCATGTGTCCGGCTCGGGCGGTCGTGATCCCCTTCTCGCCGTCATCGAACGAGCTTCCCCATGCGCCGTGCGAGTGGATGTCGACGTATCCGGGCGTCATCACCATTCCGTTAGCGTTAACAATATGATCTTGCTCGACGTGGACCAGCCGGCAGGCCGTTTCGAAGTCCGTTTCGGCGCATCCCGTTTCGACTATCGACCGTCCGTCGGAAACGAGCCAACCGTTTTTCGTCATTCCACGCGCGTCGACGATTGTGGCGCCGTGCACCGCGAATGGCACGATCTCCTCGAGGAACGCGTCGTTGATTCGTTCCGTCTCTCTCACACGATCCGCCTGCATGCTGTTGTCTCCTAACGTCAGAATACGGGAAGAGGGGCCTGCGGACCCTTCCGGCCGGCAAACCCCTGTTTCCTGGACGTCCGTCAGCGGGAAGTCGAGGGTGGCGAACGCGCCCAATACCAGGCTCGCGTCCCGGGTCCGCCCGGCGGAATGGCCGACGATGCCCCTGTTCGCCAGGCCGACCGGCAGGCACACGTACGCCCAGTCTCCGCCGACGCGGACATAGGTAAGATCGCTCGCCGGATGCGTGTGCGGGGCGTAGCCGTCGGACCCGCGGTCCGGCAGGTTCGCGAGCCTGGCCTCGTCGGCCCGCGTCCTGTGCGGTTCGGACCGTCCGCGCGCGTACGCGCTCGTCATGCCCTGTTCGCGCATGATGTTGCCGATGCGTCTCCTGGACGCGGTGACACCCCTTCCTTTCCAGGGCGGCCTTGATCTTCCTGGCGCCGTAGCGTTCGCGGCCGTCGCGCCGGACCGCGCGCACGTCGCCGGCGATCGGATCCGCACGCTCCGTCCCGGGATGCCCGGTCATCCAGTAGTAGGTGGAGCGGGGAACGTCCGGTATCCTGCATTGCGCCGATATCGGGTAGCGGGCGGCGTTGGCCCGTATCACGCCTGCCTTCGTGCGAATACCGGCGCCGCTTGTTCTGAAACGTCCGCCTCCATCTCCAACTGTCGGTCGCGCCTCCCCGGCTCGATCAGCTCGTTCCGCCCGGGCGTGCGGTTGTCCATGGCCCTGTCGCGCTGCTCCTTGCTGTACTTCGCCATAAGGGGGTTCTCCTCCCGGTCGGGAAGTCCAAGAAAACGTCACCACCTCGATGCCTTAAAGAGAAAAGTGTCATGCGGTTCATACGAAATGCGAATGAAAACGTAAATGGGCGGTAGCACTGCTACCGCCCGAAAGATTGAGCTTTATTGTATTTGCTCAAAAGCTTGGAAACTTGCTTGCTGCTATGCGGCCACCTTATTTACATAGGGTTTTAGTGCATGTTCGAACAGTGGTATTTGCAGTTGTACCACTATGCCGAAGCCCAGTATCAGCAATAGATACAATCCTTTGGGAAGCCATTGCAGACTGGCCACTGTTAGTCCGATTGCGATGGCTGGAATGATAAGAGCAGCCAAAGTCGTAAACGGCGATGTGCCACCGAACAGTAGCGCGTTGCGTAAAGTAGCCATCACTGAGTTTTCGAAGCGTGCCGTTAACGGCCAAGCCCAGACCATGATGATGAGCCATAGCAGCGTTAGCATGATTTTCACTATCATCGCAGCCATGCTGGTAGTGAAAAGCCATAAAGCAATGAGCATCAATCCAGTTGCGGCGAGCACTGACCATATGGCCGTTGCAACTGGGAAGTTTCTTTTAAATGCCGAGAAATATGTGCGAAGCAGGTATCCTCGACCTTCTTTTGCCGCCCAAGCAGCTTCGTAGGAAGCCGATAGCGCGGCCCCAATGGTGACCAACGGGATGCTGCACACTGCTGTAAGTAGAGTGAGTACCGCGGCGTTGGCCACCATATCAAGGCCTCGCATGAAAACAGAGTCCTTAGCGAACACTGTGTTCATATTGGATCAGCCCTTCACCGCACCGGCGGTGATGCCTTGGATGATGTACTTCTGGCATAGTGCGAAGAAGATGACGATTGGAATAATCGCCAGCACCAGGCATGCCATCAGGGCGCCCATATCGATACTGCCGTAGCCTCCACGCAGATACTGGATCACGATTGGAATGGTCTTGAACCTTTGCAGATCCAAGGTCAGATACGGCAGCAGGTAGTCATTCCAAATCCACATGGTCTGCAGAATCGCCACGGTGATAATCGACGAGCGCATCATCGGCACAACGATGGTGAAGAATGTACGCACCGCTCCGGCGCCATCAATCATTGCGGATTCTTCGATTTCCTGCGGAATGGATTTGATCGTACCTGTGAAGATGAATACGGGAAGTCCTGCGCCGAATCCCAGATACACAAGGCAGACGCCCCATGGGGTGTTCAGGCCAAGCATGTCAGCCATCTTCGACAGAGGGAACATCACCATCTGGAATGGAACAATCATGTTCAACAGGAACAACACGTAGATGATTTTCGATGCGACGTTGTTCACTCGCACAATCCACCAAGCGCACATCGAGGTGCAAAGGAGGATGAGAAGCACTGCACCGACCGTAATGACAAGGCTCCACCCAAAGCTGGCAATGAAGTTGGTCTTCTCGATGCCATCCTTGTAGTTGAAGAGTCCCGCAAATTCCTTACCAGTTGGCAAGGAGAAGGTGTCCGCGGAGATGTAGACCTTCTTTTTGAAGGAATTAATCAGCACTAGAGCAAGCGGGAACAACCACGCCAAAGAAATGACCGAGAACAGTCCGGTCCAGAATGGGCCGTGCTTGATGCGCTGGTTCATGCTTGGACCTCCTTACTGGTGGTGAGTTTGTTCTGGATGATGGCAATCAGGGCAACGAGGATGAAGAACATCACTGCCTTTGCCTGGCCTACGCCCTCGAATCCGGCTCGTCCGTAGAACGTACGGTAGATATTCAAGGCCAGCATTTCCGAGGTGTTACTCGGAGCGCCGTTGGTCAGAGCGAGGTTCTGATCGAAGAGCTTGAATCCACCGGTCACGGTAAGGAACGAGCAGACGGTGATGCTTGGCATCATCAGCGGAATGGTGATGCTCCATAGAATCTGTTTCGGAGTGGCACCATCCACGGAAGCGGCCTCTATCACGTCGCCAGGAACGTTTTGCAGTCCGGCGATGTAAATCACCATCATGTAGCCGATTTGTTGCCAACAAACTAGGATTACCATGCCGATGAATCCGTATTTGGCGTGATATGTCAGCGAGATGTTCCAGTGGGCCAGAACGCCGTTCAACAGCAGCTGCCAGATATAGCCCAGCACGATGCCGCCGATGAGGTTAGGCATAAAGAACACCGAACGGAACAGTTTCGCACCGCGCATCGCCTTCGTGAACATATAAGCGACGAAGAATGCGGCGACATTGATCAATATGGTGGTGACGATGGTGAAGGCCAGAGTGAACAGCAGCGCATGCAGGAAGTCGGGATCCTGGAATGCTCTGACATAATTTTTCAAGCCTACGAATTCGGCATCGGTGATCGTGGTGAATTCGGTGAAGCTGAGATAGATACCCATCACCAGCGGCACTACGAAGCCGAGGGCGAAAGCGAAGCATGTCGGTAGTACAAACAGGGGCCACCAGCGCCTGATGGCCCGACCGGTCATAGTGATCATGACAGGGTTTCCTCACTCGCCGTAAGCAAGCTTGTATTCGCTGGCCCAGTCATTGGTGAATACCTTGACAACATCATCCCAGCTGCCATTGCCCTGAGCGTAGTTAAGCTCTGCGGAACCGAGATTCTGCTCCCACTGGTGAGAAACGGTAGGAACGCTGATTACATCGGTCTTTCCGGCCTTCTGGTATTCACGATTGACGCCCACCAGCGGATTGGTAACTTGGTACTTCTCGTTGTCGAAGCCCTTGAACGGAGACACCAGTCCCATGTCCTGGGAGATGGCCTTAAGCGCGGTATCGGAAGTGACTAGCCAGCTCAGGAACTTTTCAGTGGCTTGCTGATCCTTTTCGGAGACCTTGGAGTTCACGCACCAGTAATTGCTGATCACCTGATTCAGACCCTGGTTCTCTTCGCCCTTGGCGCCAATGTAGATGGGGAACACTCCCAGATCGTTGTCAGACACGGATTGACCCTTGATCTGGTTGTAGGCCCACACGCCATCCTGGAAGAACACGGCCTGGCCTGTGGCGAATTCGGCGATTGAATCATCCATGGTCTTACCGGACAAGGAGCTGGGCTCGACCGTGGAATCCTTAATGTACAGATCGAAGATGTTCTTCATCTTCTTGACATAGGTGCCCTTGACGCTGGACGGAACCTTGGTCATGTCGACACCGTCATCGGCGTATTCGTAGTACAGCGGCACGCTGGGGAGATGGAAGTTATAGCGGAAAGCCGAGCTGGTGTCGAGACCTGCGGAGCTGAACGCTCCCTTGACGCCAATTTCGTCCTTGTGCGCTTGAATCTCGTCCGCGACGGTCTTCAACGCCTTGAAGTTGTTGATGTCTTCGGCGGACTTCACCGTTGACCAGCTGGCGTCGAAATACTTCTTGAGCAAAGACTTGTTGTAGATGATGCCATAGCTTTCGGTTGCGTAAGGAATGGCGATTGGCTTGCCCTCATCGTTGGTCAGCACACGATTCTTGTAATTCTTGTCAAGCTGCTTGTAGATGTCGCTGTTGGACAAATCCTTGGCGTACTTCTTGAAGCTGCTCATGAAGCTCGGGCCATCAGCCTGGAACATCGTAGGAGCGGCCTTCTTGGAAAGCTCCGAACGCAACGTCGCATCGTAATCGGTGCCGCCGGTCTGAATCTGAACCGGAATGCCGGTTTCCTTCTCGAATGCCTTGCCGAGCTTAACCCATGTCGACTGCTCTTCGGCTTTCTTGTTGAGATAGTAGACGCGTCCGTTCTTGCTTTCCGCCGAGGAACTGTTGCCGCATGCGGCAAGTCCGCCGAGGCCCAAAGCAAGAGCAGAAATCACGCCGACTGCACGAAGCATCCATTGCTTGTTTTTCATTTTCAATCCTCCTTTGTTCCCTGTGATCTACTTCGATTTGCGGGAACAATGTATACGATATCATCAGGTTTTCCAACCGTCAAATAATGTATACTGGTTTTAGATGTATACGAGTTCATCGGAGAAACCCCTTCTTGGAGAACACAGGTTTTATCCTTTGAAAAACAACAGAAATGAGGCATCAATTTGAAGCCCACGACGCAAGATGTCGCGAATAAAGCCGGCGTGTCGACGGCCACTGTTTCGAGAACATTCGCTCATCCTGACAAGGTGTTGCAGGAAACGCGTGAAAAGGTTATGACTGCGGCACAGGAGCTTGGATTCACTATCTCGCGTTCCGCTTCGGCGTTGAAATCACAACAATCGTTCCGTATTGCCGTGCTGATTAGCGAGCCGGTGGCCACTTGGTTTAACTCTCACATTTGTAGGGCGTTGAATGATGTGTTGCAGCCGGAGGGCTATGACATTTGTACGTATTACATTCCCGATGTAACCAATCGTCGGCAACTGTTTGAGGAGATTCCATTGCGGCACAACGTTGATGCCGTGGTCGTCTCGTCGTTCGGTGTAGACGTGATGGAAATCGAGGATCTTAGACGTCTTGATATACCGTTGATTGGTATCAATGTGCCTGTTACACAGGGTTTTAGCGCCACCATCGGCATTGATGAATATGCCAGTATGCGCTTGGTTGTTAAGCATCTGCATGATCTTGGACACCACAGAGTTTGTTTTGTATGTTCCGAATTGAAGCATGCACCCTTGCCGTATAGCGCTGATTTACGTTCCGATGCCTTCCTGCGTGCATGCCATGACGTTGGCGAATCCATTGAGCCTTTGTTGATTCATGTGCCATGTGAAGTTGATGAACCGGAGAATTACGCGATATCGCAATTGCTGACATGCTCGCCGCGGCCTACGGCAGTCTGTTGTTTGAGTGATGGGATGGCCATTCCGCTGTTATTCAAGCTGATGCGGAGCGGTATTAAAGTTCCTCAGGACATGTCGCTTGTCGGTTTTGATGACAGCACCTATGCAAAGCAATTCAATCTCACCACCGTTCATCAGGAAGTGGATTTTCTTGGTGTTGAGGCAGGGCGTCTGGTGTTGGATCTTATCCGTGGACAACAGCCTGAAGTTCAGAATAGGGTTTTGGATACATATCTTGCATTGAGGGCTTCAACTGCTCCTCTGTCATAAGTCTGATGGAGAAGTCATGAGATGCCATATGGGTATGTGACGGCGAAATTCTCTGCTCGGATGTGCGTCCTATGCGTATATGCTCCTGATTTTGTCGATGCTTAGGAGAATATGCAGGATGCATAAAAGCAAGGGAAGAGCATCTGAATTTTGAGAAGGCTCGTAGTTGCGGTTCCCCTATTCTTGATTGGCGAATGTCTTGCCTCGCAGATGGGGCTGACCCTTTGTTGTTCCTAAAGAAAAACATCCTGGTGGCGAGGACTTGGGAAAGAGAAGGAAACCAAATCCATGTCACCAGGATGAGAGCACGTTCCGATTTCCGGTTATTGATACCGTTTGTCGGAAGGGCTATGGCGGGTTGAGGGGAATGGAATTTTGCCCGCCATCTGTCCACTTATGATGAGTGAAACGTTACATGCTAAGCATGGTAATTAAAGTTCGATCGCCACTCCCTCCCATGGAGCCAGTTCACGCTTCGTAAGCGAAAGTTTGGTGTGAGCTGAATCGTGCGTTGTTATGACGATATGGGATTCGTCGACATCGAGGGGAAGCAAGGCCGCTGTTTCCGACGGAATACGTGCAATCTCTCCCGAGACATTGACCATGACGAGAAGTCGTTTAGCGACCTGCCCGTCCTTGGACGAAAGAGCGCGGACAAACGAATACACCTGTCGATCTGACGCGTCCAGCAGCTGGAAATCTCCTGCGGCCACGACTGGATTCCTGTGCCTTAGATCTATGAGTTGCTTATAGAAAGCGTGCACGGATTCCGGGTCATCGCATTGCGCTGCGGCGTTGATTTCCACGTGGTTCGGGTTGACGCTGATCCACGGTTCGGTGGCTGCGTCCGGCGCGGTGAAGCCGGCGTACTTGGAGCCGTCCCACTGCATCGGCGTACGCGCGTTGTCTCGGCTGCGTTCTGCGATTCCATGCATCATGGATTTGCAGTCCTGCACTCCGGTTTCGATAACTCTCTGCCTGTAGGCGTTTAGGGATTCGAGGTCGCGGTACTGGTCGAGTTCGGTGAAGTGGGCATTGGTCATGCCCAGTTCCTCGCCTTCGTAGATGTACGGGGTGCCGCGGTGCATGTGCAGCAGCAGGGCAAGCGCCTTCGCCGATGCCTCGCGAGTCTCCTTGGTGGAGTCGTCGCCCCAACGGGAGACGATGCGTGGCTGGTCATGGTTATCGAAGAACAGGCTGGCCCAGCCGGCTTTGGATACCGCATTCTGTTGGCCGTTGAGAATCTCCTTCAGCTTGGGGAGTTCGAGCTTGGTCGGCTTCCACTTGGTATTGTCCTCGCAATCGGCATCCAGATGCTCAAACAGGAACAGCATGTCTAGTTCGCCGTTTTCTGGGTCAGTGATGTGCTCGTTGCGAGCTGGGGTGATGCCCGGAGCCTCGCCTACAGTCAGGAACCCTTCGCGACCGTCGAAGACCTCGTGACGCATTTCGGCAAGAAACTCGTCCTGCCTTGGGCCGTCCGCGCAGAACGGGTTCGGATTCGAATACCCTTCCTCTCCGACCGGCAGATCGGCGATTTCGGAACCTTCCTCACCCGGCAGACGTCCGTTCTTGTCGACCTTCTTCGAAATGAGGGTGATGACGTCCATGCGGAAGCCGTCGATGCCGCGGTCCATCCACCAGTTCATCATCTTGTAGACGGCCTTGCGCACCTCCGGATTCTCCCAATTCAAATCCGGCTGCTTCTTAGAGAATTGGTGGAAATAGTATTCGCCGCGCTTCGGATCGTACTCCCATGCGGAGCCGCCGAAGTAGGAGCCCCACTGGTTCGGCTCGGCGCCCGGGGTGCCCGGCTCGTGGCCCGGCCTGGCGGGACGCCACCAGTACCAGTCGGCGTGCGGGTCGTCCTTGTCGCGGGAGGCCTGGAACCAGGCGTGCTCGTCGGACGTGTGGTTGACGACCAGATCCATTACGATCCTCAGGCCGCGCTTGTGCGCCTCGTCGAGAAGCTCGTCCATGTCCTCCAAGGTGCCGAACAGCGGGTCGATGTCCTGGTAGTCGGAGATGTCGTAGCCGTTGTCGTCCTGCGGGGACCTGTACACCGGGGACAGCCACAGCACGTCCACGCCGAGGTCGGAGAGGTAGTCGAGACGGCTGGTGATGCCCTTCAGGTCGCCGATGCCGTCGCCGTTGGAATCCTGGAAGGAACGCGGGTAGATCTGGTAGACCACCGCGTTCGCCCACCACGGATTCGGGGTCGCGCCGTTCGAACGGACGCTGTCGGGAAGCTTGGAACGATTGAAATCAGTCATGAAAGCCTTCTTCTTTGACGTTGCTAGATGCAGTTTGTATGAGAGGTGTTGTTCATCTATGGGCAGCACCTCTCATGATTGCTGTTGAAATGTGCTGCGATGGCATACATAGGCACCGTTGCCTTAACAGCTAGGTGGCAGACGGGGTTACCTGCTGTAGATGTTGCTGCGTTGTACTGGCTGAAGTAATTGGACGTACATCATTGGCGCTGCAGCCGGTTTAGCGAAAATCCCCGTTCTGCATATTTGCTCCTTTCTTTCTTCGTCGAAGTGAGTAGCTCATAAAGCTATCATGTATACGATAACATTATAGTATATAAGTCTCAAAGTCAATATCTAGATTGTTATTTGTAAACGTATACACTTTAGGGTTTTAATGCTTTACCTTTCTCAAGCGAGAGAAGCTGCAACATGCCTGTTGTGATTATGGAATTATCGCATTTGCGATGGGCGTGTCATTGATTCTTCTTCGAATCTATGCGGAATGTCGAGTCATACTAATTTCGTACATAAAACAAAACGCGTGTGCGTCCGGGCGGAAACCATCCGGACGCGCACGCGTTTTATTTTGAATTATTGCGATGAGGTCAGTTGCGGGTCAGCACTTCGGCCAGGGCCTGGATGACCGGCTGCGGCATGTGGGACTGGTGTTTGGTCTGCGCGCCAACGCCGTGCAGATCCTCCAGCGTGCTCAGTGCCGGCAGCGCATCCTTGCCCAGCTCGCGGATCGCGCGGTATGCGTGCTCCTTGGTCATGTACAGCATCTGCGCATCCTTCAGCACGGCGAACGCGTCGGCTTCAACCGGATCGTCCGCAACGGCAAGACCGTCGGCGAAATCGATGGCGATTGCGGAGCTCGTCGGCACGTCACGCAGCGTGACGGTCAGGCTCAGCGTTTCCGCATCGTACGCGACTTCCGGAGCGGCGGCAGAGCCGTCGACGGTCGCGCGGACGGCGTGCATCGCTTCCGGAGCGATGCCACGGAACGTGACCGTCCAATCGCGGGAAGCCGGAATGACGTCCGTCGCACCTTCCGCAGGGGCGATCGAGAACTGTGCGGAATCGCCCTCAAAACGCAGCGCCATTTCGGTGGATGCCCAACGATCCTTGCTCTGTGCGGCACCGTCATCCTCCCACAGCGTGAAGCTGTTTTCGGCACCCGGGAACACCACTACCTGCAGTGCGCGCGGGTTGGCCACGGAGTTGAGCGCCTCACCCTCGGCGGGAATCTGCAGCGGCACGATCGCGCCGGGCTTGGCGAACACCGGCATGCGGTCGAGATCGCGCCAAGCCTCCAGACGGCGGCCTTCGGCCGGACGAGACGTGTAATGGCGACCGTCGAAGAAATCGAACCATTCGCCCTGCGGCAGCCACACGTCGGCCTTCGCACGCTGCACGGAACGCTCGGCTGGATCGACGATCGGCGCGACCAGCAGCTCGGTGCCGAAACGGAATTCGTCGGTGAGCTTGTATGCGGCTTCGATTTCCGGATAGTCCCAGTACAGCGGCTGCACGAGCGGCTCGTTGTCGAATGCGGCGCGACGGTTCATCGTGTACAGGTACGGGATCATCGCATGGCGCAGGCGCAGCGCGGACGTCATCGCACGTTCCGCATCGCCGTGGAAGTTCCACGGCTCCTTGCCGTTGAACGGCGAATCGGTGGAATGCAGACGGTTGATCGGGCTGAACGCGCCCAGCTGGTACCAGCGGACCTCCAGCTCCTCGTCACGGTAGCCGAACATGTGGCCGCCGATGTCGTGGCTCCACCAGCCGTAGCCGATGTTGGAAGCGCAGGCGGTGAATTCCGGCTGGAACTTCAGCGACTCCCACGTCACGACGGTGTCGCCGGAGAAGCCGATCGGGTAGCGGTGCGAGCCCGGGCCGGCGTAACGCGAGAAGGTGAGCGGGCGCGGGTTGCGTTCGCTGTAGTCGCTGTCGTCGTTGCGGGCGGAATCGAGGTAATGCAGGTGGTTCAGGCCCCACAGCGGGTCGAGGCCCGGCTGCCGCGTCAGGCCGCCCTGCTGCCAGTCAATCCACCAGAAGTCGACGCCATCTTCCTCCATCGGGTGGTGGAGCTGGTCGAAGTAGACCTCCATGAACTTCGGATCGGTCAGGTCGAACTGCACGGCCTCGCCGCTTTCCGGATCGATGTTCATGGCCTTGGCGACCTGCGGATACAGCTCTTCGAACGCGCGCACGCCGTCCCTCGGGTGGACGTTGAGCGTGGCCTTCATGCCATGCTCGTGCAGCCAGTTGAGGAAGCGCTTCGGATCCGGGAAGAAGTCCTTGTTCCACGTGTAGCCGGTCCAGCCGGAGCCGTACTTCGGGTCGACGTCGTCAACCAGGTGCCAGTCCATATCGATGACGGCCGTGGTGAACGGGATGCCTTCCTTTTCGAAACGTTCGACGAGCTGACGGTATTCGGTTTCGGTATAGCGGTGGTAGCGGCTCCACCAGTTGCCCAGCACGAAGCGCGGCAGCAGCGGGGTCGGGCCGGTCAGGCGGTACAGGGCGTGCACGGCCTCACGGTAGCGGTGGCCGTAGCCGAACAGGTACAGGTCGGTGGTCGGCTCTTCCTTCGGGGTCACCCACGTGCCGAAATCGTTGTGGTTGCCGTTCACTTCGGCGGTTTCGCGGATGACGTTCGACTTGGAATCGTCGATGATCGCCCAACCGTCGGTGCTGTTGACGCCCGGATCGACGGGGATGCGGCCGTTCGCCTCGTCGAGCGTACGGTAGGTGCCGCCGAGGTTCCTGCGCTGCACGTCGCCGTAATGCCAAGTGTTTTCGATGGCGTTGACGTGCTTGACGGTTGCGTACAGGCCTTCCGGAGAGAACTTGCGCTGGTTGTAGGAGATATGCAGCGACGGGGTGTCGATTTCCAGCCAGCCATTACGTTCGGTGACGGTGAATTCAGGCTTTTCGCCGAAATCACGGACCATCGCCATCTGCGTGGCGTCATCCACGAAACGGCCGCTGTCGGACCATTCGAAACGGACGAGCGCGTCCGTGATGAGGCCGATGCGCCAATGATCGCCCTGGATCACCGAATCCGGATTCATTGCCGGATGGGCGTTGAGCGTGGCCAGCGAGAACAGTGTGCTGTCTACCATGTGGGGCTCCTTTGAGTGTGGGAAAAATCGGGAGAACTGGATTGGGGCCGTGTCATCATATGCGACGGTACGGTCCTGTTTGAATTACTTGATGCGCTTGATGGTCAAGACCGACGCGCCAGCGCACAGTGCGATGACGATGGCGTTAAGCACGGTCCAGGCGAGGAAGCCTCCACTTGACTGCCGGTTTATCGGCCTCCTGCTGGACGTCCGTATTGGCGTCCAGGGCGATGCTCGTGTCGCTGCTTTGCTGGTCGCGCATCTCATTATCCTTTCTGTGCGCTGCGAAACATCGCTCTCCGCGTTGAGTGATCAAAGCATGTTCCGCATTGAAGAAAAGTCAGCAAAACTTACTTTCGTTAAGTATGATAGCGCTTGTGCAAAAAGGTATCAATATCGGCGAGTCGCTTGAAATTGCAACGATATACGCATATCGAAACGCTTGCTATCGATTGCAAAATGGAACGATGCGATTTTATGCGCGTTCTGCGCCACCGCATACCCTCTTCACCGCGCCCATATGCCGATTGTGCGAGCAAAACGACAGGTTGTGTAATACGGCGGTGATGGCATCGCAAAAGCTGGTTCAATCAAACTAGCGGCGAAATCCCGCGTGCGGCACGGTGCGATGCAGCGCGGTACGGCAGCGGGAAATCGCAAGAAAACAGCGCAGTCGGGCGGAGCGGACAGGGCAGGCTCGGCAAAGCAGGTTTTGGCAACACCTAGTGCGAGGGAGAACCCATGGAACTTGAAGATCTTTCGATCGTTGAAAAGGCGGCGATGCTGTCCGGCGGATCCGAATGGGATTCGCGCGGCAACGATCGCGCCGACATTCCCGGCTTCGTCATGAGCGACGGCCCACACGGCGTGCGCAGGCAGCTTGGCGAAGGCGACCACCTCGGCATCGGCGCATCCAAGCCGGCCACCTGCTTCCCGACCGCCTGCACCGTGGCCAACACCTGGGATCCGGCGCTCGCCGAAGAGATGGGCGAGGCGCTCGGCAAGGAAGCTCACGATCTCGACGTGAACGTGTTGCTTGGACCGGGCATGAACATCAAACGCAACCCGCTGTGCGGACGCAACTTCGAGTACTATTCGGAAGATCCGATCGTCGCCGGCCGTATGGCCGCCGGCCTCATTCGCGGCATCCAGAGCAACGGCGTCTCCGCATGCCCGAAGCATTTCGCGGTCAACAGCCAGGAGCTGCGCCGTCAGGCCAGCAACTCCGTGGTGGACGAACGTACCATGCGCGAATTGTATCTGACCGGTTTTGAAATCGCCGTGCGCGAGGCCAAGCCGATGAGCATCATGACCTCCTACAACGAGGTCAACGGCGTCTACGCCCACGAAAACAAGCATCTGCTGCAGGAGATCCTGCGCGACGAATGGGGCTTCGACGGCATGGTCGTCTCCGATTGGGGCGGCTCCAACTCCGCGGTCGCCGCCGTCAAAGCCGGCGGCTCGCTGGAAATGCCGTCGCCAGGTTTCACCTCCGTGCGCGAGCTGGAAGGCGCGGTCAAAGCGGGCACGCTCGCCGAAGCGGACATCAACAAGCGTGCCGCGGAAGTCGCCAAAATCGCGGCGGCGACCAAGCTCGTCGGCGTCGGCCGCGACGATCTGCTGTCGGACGACATCGCGAAGGCGCACCATGATATCGCCAGAACGGTCGCGGAACATTCCAGCGTGCTGCTGAAGAACGACGCCGCCACGCTGCCGCTCAAGCCGGGCACTCGCGTGGCCGTCATCGGAGATATGGCCGCGACCGCACGCTATCAGGGTTCCGGCTCATCCAAGGTGAACGCCACCAAGGAGGAGAACATCCTCGACGAGGTCAAGAACGCCGAAGGACTGGTATTGGCCGGCTACGAGCAGGGCTACGACCGCCAAGGCAAGCCGGATGAGGTGCTGCTGAACGACGCCGTCGCGCTCGCCAAGAAGGACGCCGTGGATGTGGTGCTGGCCGTCGTTGGCCTCGACGAACGCAGCGAATCCGAAGGCCTCGACCGGTCCACCATGGCGATTCCGCAGGTGCAGAACGCGCTCGTCGAAGCGTTGACGAAGACCGGCAAGCCGGTGGTGATCGTGCTCGTCGCGGGCTCTCCGGTGGAACTGCCGTGGTTCGACGACGTTGCCGCCATGCTGTACGTAGGATTGTCCGGTCAGGCAGGCGCTTCCGCCACCGTGCGCGCGCTGACCGGCGAAGTCAACCCATCCGGACATTTGGCCGAAACCTGGCCGATGCAATACGAGGATTGCCCAAGCTCCGGCTGGTATCCGGCCATCGGGCGTGACGCGATCTACCGCGAGGGCCCGTTCGTCGGCTACCGCTATTACGAGACCGTGGGCGTGCCCGTACGCTTCCCGTTCGGCTACGGTCTGAGCTACTCCACGTTCACGTACAGCGCGATCACCGCCACCGCGACCGGTGTGGATTTCGTCGTCACCAATGATTCCGATGTCGCCGGCTCCACCGTGGCCCAGTTGTATGTGCGCGCGCCGCAGGGCGGCGTGCTCCATCCCGACCGTGAGCTGAAGGGCTTCGTCAAGGTAGAGTTGGCCGCGCATGAAAGCAAGAGTGTGCATATCGATTTCGACCGCTACACGTTCCGTCATTTCGATGTTGCCGCCAATGCATGGAAGACGGAAAGCGGCGAATGGACGCTGCTGGTCGGCGACAATGCGGAGCATTTGCCGCTTGCGATTCCTCACACCGTGGCCGGCGATTGCACGACCGCCGATTGCGCCGCCGATCCCGCGCTCGGCCACTATCTGACCGGCCGGGTCAAGGACGTGACCGACGCCGAAATGGTCGTGCTGTTCGGCCATGAGGTGCTTGCCCCCGGCAAGCCGACGACGTTCGGCGTCAACGATCCGATCATGTCGTGGGTGGATTCCAAGGGCTTCGTGGCGCGTACCGTCGCCAAGACGCTGACCAAGCGCGAAGCGAAGATCCGCCAGAAGACCGGCTCGCCGGATTTGAACACCCTGTTCATCCTGAACATGCCGCCTCGCGCCATGAGCAAGATGACCCAAGGCATGGTCGACTCGGCGATGGTCGACGCCATCGTGAACATCGCCAACGGGCATACCTTCCGCGGATTGGGCGGCGTGATCGCCGGCTTCTTCCGCAACCAATCCGCCAACAAGCGCACCGCAAAGGAGCTGAACCATGACTGAGAACAATGCTGCGAAGCCGGCCGAAACCGCTGCCGGCGATAAGAAGGCCGGACCGATTCGCCAGTGGATCAAGGATCATCCCAATATCTGGGAATTCATCCTGTTCAATGTGCTGTCGAACATCTCCACCATTACCCGTTTCGTGGTGACGTGGATCGGCACCGCCATTTTCATCTCCGGCCTGGGGCTCACGCAGCCGTTCCACTTCCTGATCTTCAACTATGACACCAAGGGCAACGGCCTGGGCGGATTCCTCACCTTCCTGCTTGCCGAGGTGCTTGCGCAGGTGGTGAACTTCTTCGTGCAGATGAAGTGGGTCTTCAAGTCCGACTCCAGCTTCAAGGACGCCGCTTGGAAGTATGTGATCCTCGCCGTGATCATCGTGGTAGTGAACCTTGTGCTGCCGGGCTACGTGACCGGTCTGTGCCAGGGATGGGGCATGAACGCCGGCATCGCAGGCACGATCGCATCCGTGGTCAACACCTTGCTCGCCGTGATCGTCAGCTATCCGCTGCTTAAGTTCTGGGTCATGCCGAAGAGCGGGTCCAAGGAGACGGCCAAGAGCGAGGAGGCCGCCAAGTAGCCCTATTCTGAATTCCTTTCTTCCTGCCCGCCCGGATTTTCCGGGCGGGTTTTCCATGCCTGCTTCGCGTCTGATGTCGTTGGAAGGCGTAACGTACCTTGCAAATAAGAAGGGTGGTGACTCAGTCGATGAGCCACCACCCTTTGTCATGCCGTGCTATCTAGCGATCAGGCCGGGAAAACGACCTGGCAATTCACGCAGGTGATTACCATGGCCAAAATCGCGTTGATGATGCCACCGAGGTACGGATTGCGGGTCTTGGAATAGATGCCGCGAGCCGTCAGCGGAGTGATAAACAGCAGGAATACGGTGAGGAACATGCTGTCCGGAATGCGGGTGTAGGCCGCACCGAACAGGTCATTGACACCGGTGAGCATGAACTTGGCCCAGCCTGCGCCGGACACCAGTGCCGGCACGGCGGCGGTGACGAGAGCGAGTACCAGGATATTCACGATCTTGTTCTTGCCATAGGAAGTGTTGTAGTTCATGCAGTTGATGAAGATGGAGGAAATCACGTAGCCAATCAGGAAGATCGGGAGTACCTTAAGCATGTCCACGATCTTGAAGGAGCCGAATGGCATGATGCCCCAGTACAGGAACGAGAAGTTCGTCTTGAAGAAGTACTGCGCTCCCCAGACCAACAGCAGAGTGCCGCCGGTGACGGTGAGAGCCAGCATGATGGTCTTGAACACGCTGAAAGCAGATGTCTTCAAATCGATTTCATCGATGTTCATACCATTCTTCTTAGCGAAGCAGCGGTACCAGATGTAGGTGACAATGGCGGTGAACACAGAGGAAATCGCCAGCATGGAGCCTGCGAACAGTGCCTGCCCCTGCCTGAAGAATGTGCCGATATGGGTGTCGACGCCGTTGTAGTACAGGAACAACGTGCTGACGGTGGCGAACAGGGTGTTGACGATAAGGCAGCCCCATGCCCAAGCCTTGGTTCCCGGATGCGATTCCGCGATACGCATGACGGCATTGCCACGAGAAGTTCCCCTGAAGAGCGGCATCTGGGAGAGCCACAGAGCGAAGAACACGGCGAACATGAACATGCCGATGAAACCGATGGTGCTGCCGATCATACGCCACTGGTAGATCTGGTCGCCCGACTGCAACGAGGTGTTCATATTGAAGGCTTTGACCATGAACTCCATGGCAGCTGCGGTAGAAGACGACTGGAAGAGCTGCGAAGTGTGGAAGCCGTTTTCCAGATAGATGACACGGAATGCTTCCTTGCCATCGACCTTCTTCGTATAGTACTTGCCGCTGACGCCGTCCGCAGTCGAAGAGTCAGGCGTGATGCCGAAGTTCAGGAACGATTTGGCGTTATTGTGCTTGAGATAGTCCGGATTCGGCAGCATCTTGCCGGTCGTCTTGTCGGTCTCCTTGAAGGAGTACTGGTCGAATTTGCCGGCGATGATGCCTACATTGCGATTGCCGTAATAATTAAAGTACTCGCCGTTATTCTTGGAGGCGGCCTGGGCTGAAGTGGTCTTGCCTGGCACATAGCCGAACGACTGAGTTTCGTTGTCTTTGTAGACGGCGTCGCGGCTGACGTACAGCACGGCCTTGATCAGCTGCTTCTTGGCCTTGTTGTCAAGAAGGATCGTCTCGTGAATGGTGTTGCCTCCGCGGGACTGGCCGGATACGGCGATCTGGTCCTTGTCCACGAATGGAAGTGTGGTCGCGTACTTTACCGTGTCATACAGGCCACGGCCGTTGACCAGCCATTCGGTGTTGTTCAGAATCTCGGAGTCGCCGTGTCCGTAAAGATCGAAGGAGAACACGACGAAGCCTCGACGTGCCCATTCGATCTGGTATAGATCCCACTTTTCCTTGAGACCGTTGCCGCCATGTGCGAACACGATGGTGGGTGCCGGCTTGTCGTTGGTGGCGGTCTTGGGCTTGAGCATGTTGATGCCGAGCCTATGTCCGGATGATGTTTCGATGGTCAGATTCTCTTTGGTGACGTTGCCGAAATCCGTCTGTGCCAGATTCGCGATGCAGCTGCCCAGAATGCACAACAACACCGTAACGATGGTGAGTGCGCCATACGCATGCTGCTTCAAGTATTGCCATACTTTCGACATGGTATTTTTCTCCCTCTGTTCCTTCCGCGTCACCCGAAGATCATCCTTCGGTAACGCGGGGCCCGGTTCTTCCTGGAGCCGGTTATAGACTAATTTGAGGATGAAATGACATTGGGATGTGAATGAGAATATGTGCAGTTCGCCACACTGCTGGTTTACCGGAGTATCGGTTGATGATGGGCTTAAAACGTATGCTTATCGCGCGTGTTCGTATGGACACTGGAGATAACATGCACATATGTTCAAAGATTCCGCGCTTTCGTCGATGCAGACCAGACAGCATATCGAAAAGCTGATTCGTGTATCACAGATGTATTATGACGAGGGACTCAATCAATCGCAGATTGCCGGAGAGGTCGGCTATTCGCGGTCATCGGTGTCACGCATGCTCACCGAAGCACGGGAAACCGGAATCGTACAGATTACCATCGGGCACCCATTGCAACGATTGCAATCCCTTGAGGAGAATCTTCGGAACAAATACGGGTTGAAAACGGTACGCGTCGCATATTCATACGATGACAGCATCGCATCGACGCTAGTGCCTCAATGTGCGGCGCAGCTGCTGGTGGAAAACCTCAAACCGGATTCGTTGATCGTTACATCGACCGGGACGCCGATGGCGGCGACAATCAGAGCTTTGCCTCCCCTTGACTACCCTCGTGCGCATGTGACTCAGATGCTGGGTTCGTTGTCTTCCGCCAACTCGTTGACTGATTCTCCGGAAATCTGCCGAATGATGGCAGAACGTCTGGGATGCGCTTACTCGTTGCTTCCTGCACCGTTGATTATGGGATCCGCGGAAGTTGCGCAGGCTGTGCGTTCGGAGAAACTGACTGCCATGACTTTGGCTTTGGGTAACCGAGCCGATATCGCCATTGTCGGTGTAGGAGCGATTCGGCAGGGGCATTCCGGGAGGATTTTCCATTCGTTCGAAGACGCTGCAGTAGCACGGGAGTTGCAGGAAAAGGGAGTGGTCGGGCATATTTGCGGACATCATATCGATATGCATGGCAATCATGTGCGAACCAGTCTGTGTGAGCGCACCATCAGCATCGATTTCGAACGGTTTCGTGACATTCCATTGGTCATTGGAGTCGCTTGGGAGACGTGGCGTGCGCGGGCACTGCACGCATGCTTGGTCGGTGGACTGATGTCGGCACTCGCTACCAATCAGGGAATGGCTGAGTTGTTATTGGATATGGACTAATCACCGTTAGGATGCTGGAAGGATTGGGTATGCCCGTGCGCCACCGTGATGATTGCAATTGCTGCCAGCACGTACAACAGCACGTTGAGCGTCAATGACGCTCCATATCCGCCGGTCATGTCGAAAATCAATCCATGAACTGTGGTAGCGATGGCTACGGTCAGCTGGCCGGTGGCGTTGATGACGGACAGCGCGCGGGCATAATCATCTCCCGGGAATACGCGGCGTATGCTCCAGGGAAGTGCAATCATGAGCAGGCATTGGCCGATTCCCGCCAGAAAACTTGCAGTGATCGCAACTTCCATATTGGCTCCGAAAAGCAGACTGAACCATCCTGTGGTTCCGATGGCGGCAAACAGCGTGATTGCGAATTGCGGTCTGACACGGTCCAGCGTCGAACCTATGGCAAGTTTGCCGACGCTGGCTCCAATCATGCGGGCCGTGACCACCCAAGCGGCCTGTGTAAGCGTGAGTCCGATGGAAATCCCGTACGCGGGAATATGCTGATTGATGCCGGATACGATTTGCAACAAAATCATGGCGGCTGACAGCAGCAGAAACGCCGGTGAACGAAGCATGCCGATGAGATGCCCGCTTTTCGTCCGTGTATCATGCGCAGGTTTGGCGTTTGGGGCAGACGCAGTGTCGAGCTTGCCATGTGGATATGGTTTAAGCAGGTAGGAGCAGGGGAGTAGCAGCACCATCAGCATCGCACCGGTCAGTAGATATGCCGATCGCCATCCATATGACGCGATGACGTGCGAAATCAGAGGATTGAATATGGCTCCTCCCAATCCTGACAAACAGCCGGTTATGCCAAGGACCGTGCCGAAATGAGTGGGAAACCATGCCGCAAGCAGAATGGGTGGCATCAGCGTTATCGGAATAACATAGGCGAGTCCCATCACAGCGAATGCGAGATAGAACTGCCAGAGGGCATACGCCCGACTGCAAAGCAGGAATCCCACGGCGCAGATACCAATGCAGCCGATAAGTGTGGGGCGCAAGCGAATGCGATGTGAAAAGCGACTGAACGCGGCCATGGAGATGGCACTGCAAATCAATCGAATCGATACGGTTAGGCTGACCTTGGCTCGACCCACATGTAAATCACGGCTGATGGCGTCGAAATACAGCCCTGAAGTGTTGGTGATGAGAGCGAAGCCGATGAAGGACATGGCGCAGCAGCCTACGAATACTGCCAGTGAGGAGCGGGTGGAGCGAATCCGTTCTTCCATAGCGTCCTTTCCTAGCTGGTCGTTGGGCGGTACCGTTTGAAGAACGTCGCCGCCTCTTTTACGATTTGCTGTGATTCCTCATTATGCTCCAGGCCGACCTCCTTGACTGCGAAGTCGTGTACGAGAGCGTGGTCAAGACCTTTCGGGAGTAATCGCAGTTCATAATCATGATGGCGGTATTGCAGGATTCTTGCGAATTCCAGAGTGTTGTCCGCGAGATAATCCTCGGTGCTGGTCTGCAGATAGAAGGGCGGAAGATTGCCATCAACTACAAGGCGATCGACATCAAGATAGGGGGAGATGCGAATTCGTTCCTTCAGCGTTGGAAAGTAGCCTTCCGCATAGTATCCCATTGCAGTTCCATGCACGCCTCCCTCGAAGCGATACATGCCGCTGCATCCTGCAATGGCGAGGATGCGGGCGGTTCCGCAGGCTTCCTTCATGCCAAGCTGTGACGCGACGACCGGTGAATGGAGTACGGCGGTGAGGTACAAGATAAGCAGGGTGGCCGCGGAATCTCCAATCAGAAACAGAGCATTCGTATCCATGCCATAGTCATGCGCGTGCTCATTCGTCCAGATAATTGCGTCAAGCGCATCGTGTAGTTGGCCTTGGAATCCAATTTGCGGGACCAGCCGATAGTTGGCATTGACCACGGCGAACCCATACTTCGCTAAATACATATCGCGACACATGGTATTTTGTTTGTCGCCATGGTAGAGACCCCCGCCATGGAAGTCGATGATGACCGGAAGAGGTTCATGTTGTGTTTCCGGACGATACAGGTCCAATTTGCGCAGTTGGTCCGGAATGCCATATGGGAGATCCGTCAGTACATGCACTCCGTTCGGCTTATGCTCTTTGGCGAGTCTGTCTGCGTCGCCGGCATGACGGGCGTTGGTGTTGGACTCAAATAATGCTTTCACCGGTTCGCTGAGCATATGTCACCACCTTGGTTGCGTATGATACGAATACTGTATGCCTGTATCTAGCGCGAACAGTCTAGGAGTTGCACATATGTGCAACCTACGATTCAGACAAGTATCCCAACTATTTCGTCAGTACGTCGAACGGCGGATTGCCTATGCGCTCATGACAGTGTAGATGTTGTCATGGGCTCCGACTTCACGCGCTATTGTGCACGGCTAGTCATTCGAATAGCTAGGAGTCCATCCCCCGTCCAACGTGCCGCCGTTTCATCGTATGATTTTGTTGTGTATGTTTACGATTATACAAATCGTAAACATACACAATAAAGTGGGTGAACGCGACGAAGGACGGGCATGCACCTGACGGCGTCAGCGATTCCTCTCCGCAAAATCGCACATACGACGCAGTCCCTTACGCAACTCATCCGCATCGCCGGCGTACGACAATCGCACGAATCCCTGCCCTTCCTCGCCGAATGCCTCGCCGGGCACCACGGCGGTACTGGCAGTGGGTGGTGAAAGGTATGGTGGAGGTCCGGTTCCTTGCTTTTGGCTGTGGCAGAAATCGTCTGTTTTGTGCAAAAACAAGCCTTTGAAATTGTCTATTTTGTGCATCTTGTGTCTTGAATGCTATATATTCCAATATATTTGCCGCCGATGAATCTGCCACTGTACGCCTTATGGTACTTGGCGGCTGTGGCCGTCCTCGTTGCCGAGGACGACGAGCCTGATCGGCCGTTCACTATGCAGACGCAGTCTGTGTGACTGACATTGGAATTCATGTTCTGGTGGGGGATGTTGGCGAATAAATCCGCCGTCGGTGGAACGATGGTGATGCGGTAACACGTATGACGAGACGGACTGGAGACGAGGTACACACAACGTGAGAGAGGCAATGGTGTCGGATCAATCGCAGGACGAGGCGGAACAGCAGCCGAAAATCGGCAGAATACCGGCGCTGATCGCGGCGGTGGCCGTCGTCGGCATCGCGATCGGCGCGGCCGCAGGTTTGCTGACGCTCATGCTGTACCAGGTCGAACGTTTCGCGCTTGGATACATCGAGAATGCGCATGAATCCGGTCCGTTCAACGTGCCCGCCATCCGTCGTGCGATCTCCGTGACGGTCGGCGCCTCCATCGCGGCCGTGATGTGGTGGCTGCTGCGCACGCGTACCACAGAAGTGCCATCCGTCAAGAAAGCCGTCGGTGGCGCAATCATGCCGGTCTGGCAGACCATCGTGCATGTGCTGCTGCAGATCTTCATCGTCGGTACCGGCATGTCGATCGGCCGCGAAGTGGCGCCTCGCGAACTTGGCGCGATGTTCGGCCAACGATTCGCCCGCTGGGTGCGTCTCGACGCGAAGGACACGCGTATGCTGGTGGCCATTACCGCCGCGGCCGGTCTCGCGGGCGTCTACAACGCGCCGCTTGCGGGCACGTTCTTCGCGGTGGAGATCCTGCTCGCCGACGTGACACTCGAGACGGTCACGCTCGCGTTCGCCTGCTCGGCGCTCGCCTCATGGGTGGCGAGCCTGGTCAAGGGCACGCACACGTTCTATTTGATTGGCGAGGCGGACGGCCTGTTTACCCCCGACTACATGGTGTTCGCACTGGTTGCCGGACTGATGCTTGGCGCCGCCGGCGCGCTGTTCCGCCGCGGCTCCCAGTGGGCGGAGAAAAACAAGCCATCCGGAGCGGGCATTCTGTGGATGATGCCGCTCGCCGGCCTGCTGACGGGCGTTGTGGCGATTGCCGTGCCGCAGGTCATGGGCAACGGTCGCGCCACCGCGCAGCTGAGTTTCTCCTCGAAGGCCGATCTGGCCGTTATTCCGGTGCTGCTGCTGTCTTTTGTGGCCAAGGCGATCGTCACCTTGCTGACGATCCGTTCCGGCGCGTCCGGCGGCGTGCTGCAGCCGGGCATCGCGTTGGGCGCGTCCGGAGGCGCGATTCTGGGCATTCTTTGGATGCAGGTGTTCCACACGAATTCGATCGGCATGTATGCGCTGCTGGGTGCATGCGCGCTGCTTGCCGCCTCGCAGCAGGCGCCGTTGATGGCGATTTGCCTGGTGATGGAGTTGGCTGACGCTCCGATTAACCTGTTCGTGCCAATCGGCCTTGCGGTGGCCGTCAGCGCGTTCACCGCCTCCCGTCTGGCCAAGCCGCTTGCCGCTTGGCATCTACCGCGGGCGAAAGCTGCAGATCGTTAGCCTTCGCATTGCCGTTTCGCAATCCTCACATGGACGCCATCCTCACATGGCCATCAGGCCGGTCTGGCGGGGAAGCAGCACGGTGAGCACGAACCAGTGGTCGTCGGTGCGGATCGTCACCTCGCCGCCGTACTGCTGCGCGATGTGCCGAATCGACTTCACACCGAAGCCATGCCGATGCTGATCGTCGCGCTTCGTGGTGCGCAGATTGCCTTCGGCATCTTTCTTCAGCCGCGAATCGTAATAATTCTCGACACGGACCACGGTGAAGGAATTCTGCTCGAACAACGCCAGTTTGATGAGCCGTTGTTCCGAATCGGCCAGCTTCGACGTGGCTTCGATCGCATTGTCGAGCGCGTTGCCGAATAGCGATGCGATGTCCATCGACGACATACCGTCCAGCAGCGAGCCGTCCGCCACGGCGGTGAACGTGATGCCGCGCTCGTTGCAAGTGCGTTCCTTCGTGGTCAGAATGACGTCAAGCACGGGATTGCCGGTATGCTGCTGGGCGCTGTAGCGCTGCACCGACTTCTCCAACTGCTCGAATCCTGCCGCCGCATGCTCCGGATCGACTTCGGCACGCAATGCCGCGATCTGATGCTTCAGATCGTGTGCGAGCCGACCAAGCGATTCGATGTTCTCCTTCGACTGCAGGTACTCCTGATGTTGGCTTTCCAGCTGCGCGTTGATTGACGCGATTTCCGCGCTCGCTTCAATGCGCCGAGCCTGCTCCTGTTGCGCGTATAGAATCGCGAATCCGCAGAAATCCACCAGTGTGCGGATATAGAAGATTTCCTGGCCCATCGAACCGGAGAATGGCGTATTGGTCGAAACGAAGCTCAGATTGCTCATGGCGAAGGTGACGATGGTGATGGCCACCGTCGCGGTTGCCGCGGAGGCGGTCGGTAGCGTGGGTGTGGTTTGGCTGAAATTGCCGCGTTCCACCAGCCATGCCAGGCCGAAACACAGCGCGTAGATGACGATGAGCATGACGATGGCCTGCACACCGTATGAAGTGGCTTGAGCGTCATGTGTGCCGATGAACGCGACGATCTGCCAATGCAGCGACGCCACCAGTTCGGCCAGTACGAACGCGCGCGCCGTGATGTACAGTCCTTCGCGTTTGCCGGTGCCGGCGCCGAACAGAATCGTCAGGTACATGCAGCCGAAGGCGAGCAGCATGCCGACGATCCAAAACCAGATCGGCATGCTGCCGTCGAAATACTGCACGGCGATGAGCGCCGCCAGTCCGATTGCGCTCACAACGACGGAGCGGCGCGGCGGCACGCGGCGGAACAGTACCGCGATATACACCACGCATGCCGCCCATTCGCAGATGGCGGTGTACGAACGGGGGATGTCGGGCAGCGCGTTGGTGATCATCGGCCGCCGCCCATGTAGTCGGCCAAGGCGGCGAGGAACGCTTTCTTCCGTGGTCTGCTCACGCGCAGCCGCTCGTCGTCGGACATGATGCAATCCTGGTCGGCAACGCCCGTCACATGCTTGAGATTGACCAGATAGCAGGAGTTCGAGCGGAAGAAGTGCCGGTCGGCGAGCTTGGCTTCCATGTCTTTGAGTGTGCCGTTGATAGAGTATTTGCCGTCAAGCGTGTGGATGACGATGGTGTGCCGGATCGACTCAAGATACAGAATGTCGGCAAGATTCAGGCGCATCTGTCCGTTGCCGGTTTCGATGAGCATGGAATCGTCGCCATTGCGTCGCACCATGTCGATCGATTTCTTGAGCTCCTGCGAAAACGCGAACCACGGTAGAGGTTTAAGCAAGTACGACAACGCACGCACCTCATACCCGCTGATTGCATATTGCGGGGCAGCGGTGATGAACACGATCACGACTTTGTCGTCGCGCTCGCGGATGCGTCTCGCGGCGGCCATGCCGTCCATTTCGCTCATCTCGATGTCGAGCAGTAAGATATCGTAAACGGGGGTATATTTTTCTACGATTCGTGCGCCGTCGTCGAATACGGAAACGGTAAATTGCTCGCCATTTTCCTGTTGATATCGGTTGAGATAGTCAAGTACCAGTTGGCAGCTTGCGGGATCGTCCTCGACCACGCCGATTCGAATATTGCGCATTGCAACCTCCCTGTTCTGTCTTTCGCTCCGTACCATTGTCTTGCATGATGGCGATAAATGCGTGTATTTACTACGCTGTTAATCCCCTTTTGCCAGCGGAGGCAAACAGCGCGACTCGCGACACGCATTGACAGTTTTAGCGTTGTATGTATCATGGAACGTGGCTCAACGAAGAGAACCTTCGCTAAACCAAAGAAATAAATTAACGCTTTGAATTGTGGCTTTGTCAAAGTAGTAAGCCGCGAGGATGGGCACCGAACAAAAATCCCTTTACAACGGATCGTGAGGCACGTACCTGCCTCTGAAAGGATGACAAATCATGGC
>SKEO01000398.1_pt1 | contig 42052 bp, 31 predicted proteins | sample 4826801 | NCBI WGS metagenome assembly SKEO01 (sample SAMN11008807, study PRJNA524170) | human gut metagenome | biome: Human fecal sample; material: Feces; isolation source: fecal sample from pouch patient p3 | host: Homo sapiens | place: Israel: Tel-Aviv | collected 2016-02-25 | reverse complement strand
GTTCATGAGATGGCTAAGGATGAAGCTAGACACGGAAAAGCATTCGCTGGTCTTCTTAAGAGATATTTCGGTAAATAATAACCCAAACACAAGCACGAAAAAGGAACCGGTCTTCCCGGTTCCTTTTTCGTCATCTCTAATTATATCCATTCAGATATACTGATGATACATGATTTTTTCTGGTATTCTTATACATTATCTGCAGATAATGTGATCCATCCATAGTGACTGTACTTCCGTTTTTAATCTTTTTCTGTATTCCGGTTCCGTATTCACTGTAATATATTGCAGCTATCTTGTAGCCTTTCTTTGCAGTGATACTTAATTTTGCCCTTTTGGGATAACCTTTTGCAACCGGGACCATGGTCTTTTTATCAAAGGATCTTTTGTAATCTTTTTTTCCGAATTTTCTGCACGCTATCTTCCCGAACCTTTGCGCGAAGCTCCGTCAGATACTCTGAGAACTTCACCTGTTCATTTCCGTATGTCATCTGCAGATCATATTCCAACGGAATCCAGGTTTTAATATCAGATTCATTGTGCTGGATCAGGGCTTCCAGCTTGTCCAGAGCTTTATAGATCCTGGCCTCCAGAGTCTGCTGCTCTTCCATTTCCTGATAGAGTTCTGACATTTCTTTACTGAATGGCTCCGGCAGGGTTTTCACCCATTCGCCCAGTACATCCGCCTCCTTCTTCGAATCTTTATCCGTCTTTTCAAATGTTGGGATATCTCCGGTAAAAGCTTCTCCCAGATCATGGATCAGGCACATTTTCATAATTTTCAGAAGATCCGCCTCAGGGAACTCATCACTGACAAAATATGCCATCAGCGTGATCCTCCAGGAATGCTCTGCAACGCTCTCATGTCTGCCGCCGGAGGTATAGCAATGACGCACTGCATCCTTTAACCGCTCTGCAACAGAAAGTACTTCGATCAGTTTTTCTGGTTTCATATATATTACGCTCCTCTTCTTTTTATTATGTCAACCATCTATATCAGCTATTTCCAGCCTATCTTATATATCTGTCCATAAAACCGTTATAGCATTTTTATTTACTATACCATAATTTTCCAAAGAACAGACCCCCAAAAAACATTCTCCTTACTTCTGCGCGCTGACATTTCCCATCCCAAATAAATTTGTCCAACCTAATTTCTAAAAAAACTATAAACCATATTGCATTTTTCTCCATAAGCGTCATAATGAAATTATAAACAGAAGAAAGAAGGTGATTGCCGATGGATATCACGGTGTCGGACGAGGTCTCACAGGAATATCATGAGCTTGTGAAAAACATCCTCTGCAACAGAGAATTCCTGAAGCTGAGCCTGTATACCCACCACCAGTGGACCACTCGGCTCATGCACAGTATCAATGTTTCCTACCTCTCCTGGTTCATTGCCAGGAAGCTGGGATGTGACGAGAAAGCCGCCGCAAGGGCAGGACTTCTCCACGATTTCTGTCCTTACGATTTCAAAGCAGAGACACCGACCGGTGAGCATCAGGCGTTCTATCACCCGAAAGCTGCCGCAGAAAACAGTGCCACTCACTTTGATATGACGGACAGAGAACTGGACGCAATTCTCTCACATATGTTCCCTCTGGGACCTCTTCCACGCAACAGAGAAGCCTGGATCATTAGCTTTGCCGACAAAGCCTGTGCCATCGCGGAAGGCTGTCATATCGCCATTGCTCTGGCCAGACGGAACCGGATCGTCATCAATCCGGCCTGATCAGATTTTTTCTGACAGAAACAACAAAAAACAGGGCTGTCATTTCTGACAGACCCTGTTTTTTGGTTTCACATTTCTGTGATCTTTAATTTCTTATCAATTTCCTATTTTACAGTAACTTTGCATTTTGCGGTAAATTTTCCGGCTTTTACAGTGATCACTGCAGTTCCTTTTTTCTTTGCTGTGATCTTGCCTTTGGAATCTACTGTGGCAATGCTCTTATTGCTGGTTGTATAAGTGATCTTTGCAATTGCTCCTGACGGGTAAAGCTGTGGTTTTAATGTGTATGTTTTACCCTTTGTGATGGTTTTCTTAGTCGGAACATTTTTGATTGCTTTTAATGCAGGCGCTTTTTTCACAGTTAATGTTACCGTTGCTTTCTGCTTTCCGGACTGTACGGTGATCGTTACTTTTCCGACTTTTTTCGCAGTGATCACACCTGTGCTGCTTACAGTAGCGATCTTGGTGTTGCTGCTCTTGTAAGTAACTTTCTCCTGAGAATTGGATGGTGTTACAACCGGTTTCAGGGTATATTTCTTTCCGGTTGTAAGGCTCAGTGTCTTCGGTACTTTTGTGAGCTTTGTTGTTCTGATCATTTTTACGGTTACAGTTACTTTTGCGGTTTTTCCACTTGCAAGAGTTACTGTGATCACTGCGGTTCCCTCTTTGGAGGTTGCTGTGATCTTACCGTTTTTGTCTACAGTTGCAACTGACTTTTTGGAGGATGTCCAGCTCTTGACGTAATCTCCTTTTGCAAGTCCTGTTGCCCTTACGGTTACAGACTGTTTCGTTTTCAGTGCCAGTTTTGTTGCTGTAAGTTTAACGGTTGGTGTAAGTTTCTTGCCAACAGTTTTTGTTGTCTTCTCGCCACAGAAATCACAGGTGCTTTCCTGTTTCTCCGGAGCAAATACGGTTGCAGAGCTTACTTTTTTCCAGGTTGTGTAGCTATGCTCATGTGCCTTGGCAACAACCTTGGCATCTACCGGAATATAGTACTCATATGGTGTTTTTACGATAGCTGCTGTATAAGTTCCTTCTGCCGGTGCATTAAGTGTTACATTTCCGTTCTCATCGGTGGTTCCTGTTGCTACTGTCTTACCTTCGCTGTCACGGAGTTCTACGGTGATATCCTTCTGTGCAGAAGCCTCCTCACCCCATGCTGCCTTAAATCCTTTTACATTCAGGATAAAGTCTTTCTTAGCCATGATGTCGCATGCAATGCTGTCAAAATACAGATATTCGTCACTGTATCCTGCTGTGTCATTATAGAAGAATACGTTTAAAACATCTCCGCTGTTCAGAACGGCTTCATTACACATGCTTCCATATCCACTGTCACCCAGCGGCATTTTGTTGTTTACAAAGAAGCTTACATTAGCAGTAGTAACTCCAAACGCTTTGCTGATCAAGCCACTCTCATTTACTACCAGGTAATCTTCCGGTGCTGCCTTAAATGCATCTCCGTACATTGCTGCATGAAGATCTGCAAGTGCGTCAAGAACAGTTACCTCTGCCTGTACTTTCTCCGGTTTTACATATCCGTAAAGTGCTGCGTCTGTAGCCTTTACTGTAAGGGCCTGTGTTTTTCCGGCTGTGTTTGCTTCGGTACCGGCGATGACAGTTACATCAGCACTCTGCGGAATCCTGGAATCCTGGCAGTCTTTCATAGCCTTGGCAAGGGCTGTGATTGCTTCTGTCTGCTGTGCTTCTGTTGCCTCGGCGTTATCGGAAACTGCCTGTGCAGCTTTGATTGCTTCGGAAAGGGCATCTTTTGTTCCTTCCGGATACTGTCCTGCTTCTGTTCCCTCTGTGATGCTCTCAAGAAGTGTATTTGCTTCCTGGATCTTAGCTTTCAGAGCTTCGCCTTCTGCTTTTGTTCCCTTTACGGTTACTGTAACAGATGCTTCCTGTTTATAAAGTTTCTGAAGTTTTGCGTTATCCAGATGATCTTTTGCAAACTGGCCATATTTCTCACTGGAAAGAAGAGAACTGATGGTGATCTGTGTATTGCTCTCCGGTCTGTTTACAACAAGGTTTTCATGCTGGATCACTGCGTTGTTGGAAGATTTGAAGTGATTGTATCCCTGTCCTTCCATGATCCACGGGTCATCAAAATAATCATCTGTGATGATACCTGCGCCTGTTTTGTCATCTGCATTGTATACCCAGACAGCTTTTCCTTCGTTGTCCAGATACATTTCCTGGAATGCGTGAAGGTTTGTGGTAATGCTGTCCGCGTCGGCATTGTCACCTTTGATACCATCGAAATAATGGGCTTTTGCGTAATCCATCATAGCAATTTCTGCGTCCAGCTTTTCGTTGATATCTTTTACGGAAACTGTGATCGGGATCTCTTTTGTGGCAGTTACGCCTTCTCTTGTGAAGGTAACGATAAGATTTGCTGTCGTATCTTTATCATACGTAAACAGATCCACCGCTGCTCTGTATCCGTTGATCTTCATCAGGTTCGCATCACTGGAGGTTACTGTGATCTCTTTATTATTGAATACATACTCACCGTTTTCATCTTTGATCCTTGTGTAACGAGGAAGCTGGATGTCACCGGTACAGTTCGCTGTATCAAGCTGTGTCTGCGTTGTAAAATCCTTCAGCTGATCTGCTGTATAATATTTATCCAGAATCGCCTTTAATTCTTCCTCAGTCGGTGCCTGGCTTCCGCTTCCCTTTACCGTTACTTTGAAGGTTTTTGTAATGGTTCCGAAGCTGTCGGCTTTTTCAATATACTCATTAAGGAGTATATCGTTTGCCTTAAAGGTAGCTGTCAGAGTAACCTCTGTGTCCTCTGTTTTCGGGTTGATCTTTCCGGTTCTCGGATAGATCGGGGAATCGATGGACGGATTCTGGATAGAGATCACATCCGGATCAGAAGATTCCCATGTTACGGTAGACCATATATTACGCATGCTGGTACCCATGCAGCCCGGAAGTGTCAGATCAGAAGTTACTTCCTCCTGTGACGCATTATTTCCTTTTATGCTGTCCCAGGTAAGCTGGTCAGCCTCTGCCTGCATTTTGCCTCTGAAATATTCCTGATCCCAGCTGACAGTTACTCTGCGGCTCTCAGATACTGCAGACGCGTTGTTGCAGGTAAACTTAAAGGTGCAGTCCAGGCTCTTGGAATACACACCCATGCTGTTCAGATCACTCTTTACATAATGAATGGTTCCGTCAGTGCCGATATAATCCGTATCCTCAGATGTTGCAAGAGAAACCTTTACATTGGATACATCTACATCCAGATTGTACTTTTTGACTTTTGCCAGTATCATGTCCGCAATGTTAGAATCGGTTCCGTAAACAGGACGTAAGGTTCCGAATTCTGCGTCAAAGGCTTTCTTTACTGCGTCTACCGCTGCCTGATCTGCAGGATCGATATTGGACTGAAGGGTGACAGGGAAGGTATAATCGCCTGCCTCATCCGGTACGGTGAAGCTTCCGGATGCTTCTTTATATCCGTCTTTTGTGATGGTATATTTGTACTCTTTGCCTGCCTGGAGCTTGTAGCTTCCGTCTTCCTGCGGTCTGAGAGTTGTATACCAGCCTTCTTTTACTGTGATATCCGCGTCTGTGATGGTTGCTCCGTCATTTCCTGTCACTGCAAAGGTTGTATTTCTGTATACGATCGGAGAAAGCTTTACTTCTATATCTCCGCTTGCAGATGGAAGGATCGTCTGTGTATATTTATCGTATCCGTCTGCGGTTACTGTCAGTGTATACTCGGAACCTTCTACCAGTGTATAGCTTCCATCGTCTGCCGGAGTAAGGGAACTCCAGTCTTTCTGAATATCTACGGTTGCGCCTTCAATGGCTTCCCCTGTTTTTGCGTTTACCGGTTTGATATTTACGGTATAGTTCTTCTTTTCCGGAGCCAGAACGATGGTGAAGTCCTGTGTTGCAAGTGCTGTTGCAGTTCCGTCGTTGATCGCTGTTGTGTCTGTATCAAGGGCGAAAAGTTTCAGGGTTGCTGTGAAGGTGTATGGACCCTGCTCTGCGGTAGGTCTTGTGATACTTCTGCTACCGTTTGTCGCCGGAGCTTTATAGCCAACATACGGATTATCCTTATCAATGTACCATCCTGTTTTATAAACAGTATTCACATATTTTAATCTCATACTTCTGATAGCATATCCGCTGGTCGGGATCGTAAGGGCAACATTGTAAGTAAGACCATCCTCACTTTTTGTAACGCCTGTACCGCCACTGGTTATGATCTTATTGCTTCCGTCAATAAAGTTTTCTTTCAGATAAGCCTGGGCTTTTGCCTGCTCGTCCTCTGTGCTTCCTTCGCTGCTCTCCTCAGCCTGTGCAGCCGGAACATCAACTACTTCGTTTTCTCCTGCGCTGCTTTGTCCCGCAGCGGTTTCTCCGTCCGAAAAATCATCCTCTGTGACCTCTTCTGTCACTGCCTCCCCATTATCAGAGAAGGCTTCGGCAGTTAATTCTCCGGGAAGTTCTCCGGCAAAGGTAGTAGCCGGTGCACCTACGGTGGTAAGTGTCACAACAGCTGCCATTGCAACTGCCTGCATTTTTTTCTGCAGTTCTTTTCTAAGCATCTTTTTACCTCTCTTTCTTTTTCTCGGTACAAATTCCTGTGCCATTTATTACATCTTGTGAAGACCTCCGGTGAATTCAGCCTTCACAATAATGTTCACACTTTTTATTTCTTCCTCTTGTAACGGATCTCCCCTGCGATCTGCAATCCCATGGGCAAAAGCAGCAGCACTGCGTAAGCCACATAAAATACAAAAGACATGGGAGTAACCGGATTCATAATGATCTCCGGATTATAATAGATCTCTGTCTGGTCCAGAAGAATGGCCGATGCCACAAAAGTCAGACAGAGAAAGATCATCACAACAAAACTTCTGTCTCTGTTATCAAAACGATAAATGGAAAAAGCCGTTCTTCCCCGGAGCGAATAACCCCTGCTCTTCATGGAAACCGTACTTTCCACAAAATCCTCCAGCGTCCAGGTGATCACAATGGAGATCAGGCTTAATCCGTGCAAAAATCTCTCCAGGATATTTCCCTGCCGTACCCCTTTCCCAATACCCTCTCTGGATATCTCAATCTTCCTGGCACGTTCCTTCACTCTCGGGACACACCGCAAAAGTATGGACAGAAACAACGACAATCTGGGCGATATCCTTCCGAAAAGATATACTACTTTATCCGATGACACCACAGCGAACACACAGGAAAAAAACATGATCACTGCTGCCACGGTGGTTCCGCGGACAATTCCATATACCACAGATTCCAGGGTAATCTGGTTTCCGATAAAATTCTGACGGAGATTTGTCACTCCGAAATGATTGTAATAGGAATACCAGGCCGCATACAGAAAGATCAGCGGAATCAGACACAGATTGAAGATCACCGCTCTTTTCCCATTGAGTTTTACGGAATATACAAATGCGCAGACATAAGATATCCCAAGGAATACCGGATGATGAAACCATATGGTACATACGATTGCTGCCGCAAAGTAGATCAGGTTTATCACCGGATGGTAACTGTCAAATCTCATCTTCCTCACCCATCATTCCGTATTTGATCCGGATTCTCTCAAGCTTCTCCATCATCGGTTTACACAGGATCAAAAGTGTCAGTGCTGTTGCAACTCCATGTACAATATTTACCGGAAGGCCTGACATATAGATCGCGCCTACAGAAGCCCGGGTAAAGTTTGTTACCATAGTAAAAACAGAGCAGGTGTCAAGAAGCGGTCCCACAATACACAGAATGATCAGAAAACCGATCACTGCCGTGCGGATCCTCTTTTTCTCTGTCATGATCCCTTTTCTTGCAAGAAGCCCTGCCAGAAGTCCTCCGATCCCGTAGGCAAACATCTGCCACGGAGTCCAGGGTCCCTGTCCGAAGATAAAATTGCTCACAAAAGCTCCAAGAGCTCCTGTCAGAAATCCCGCTTCTGCGCCAAAAGCCATTCCTGTGATCATAATGATTCCCAGCATGGGCTTAAAATGCGGAAGCATGATAAACGCAGCTCTGGAAGCCACTGCAATGGCACACATCACGGCGATCGTTACCAGCTCTCTTGCCTGGGGTTTCCTTTTTTCGTAACTGAGCAAAAACGGGATTATAGAATAAACGATCAGGATCAGGCTGCACAGATAATATTTTCGATCTCCGAAATGCCAGGACACCATCAGAGTCACCGGCATCAGGATCAGGATCAGTACATAGCCCAGGATCCTTTTTAAAGTCCAGTATTTTACAGATTCTGTCTGCATAATTCGATCACATCCTCATTTGTAATAGCGTTTTCAAAGATATGGCGGCTCATCCTGTTTGCTGCCGTTGTATAGAAACTGTTCTGTGAAAAGAAACGATTTGGTGTATTTGTGGTGATGATGCTGCCATCAAAAAACATACTTACCAGATCTGCGTATTTTGCACAGAATTCCACATCATGAGAAACCATGATGATCGTCACTCCCTGTTTCTTCAGATCCTTCAGGATCTCTGCAAATTCCAGCTTGAAGAAATTATCAATTCCTTTGGTAGGCTCATCCAGCAGAAGGATCTTCGGATCTGTGAGGAGCACTTTTGCCAGCGCCGCTCTCTGCTGCTCTCCTCCGGAAAGATCATAAGGATGATGTTCCAGAAGATGGGAAATATGACAGGTTTCCGCTACTTTTTCAATCCTGCTCTTCTTCTCTTCATCCTTTCCGCGAAGCATTTCTTCCAGATCTTCCCGAACTGTTTTTTTCACAAAAAGGCTCTGTGGATCCTGAGGAAGCATTGCCAGTAAATGGTCAAAAAGTTCTCCGGACTTATATTTCTTCACAGGTTTTCCCTGGATCAAAACTTTTCCGCGATAAGGCTTACAGATGTTGCTGATCGCTTTCAGGGTCGTGGATTTTCCTGCGCCGTTTCCGCCAACAATGGCAAACAGGGAATTTTGCGGTACCTGGAACGTGATTCCTTTCAATACATCCGGCGTGTCTTTTTCGTAACGGAACCAGACTTCTTTTACCAGAACTGCCGGATCTTTTACTTCGTCCGGATCTGTGGTGATCTTTTCCTCGATTCTGGTAACAGCCGGCGTTTTTTCTTCAAACATGTGACTTAACCAGTCACCGCCCTCTCTGACTGTAAGAGGACATTTTATGGTTTCTTTCTCCGGCTTCAGGTTCTTTTCTTCCTGGAATTTTTTTACTCCGTAATAAATCTGTACCGGTGTGGGCATTGCCGCAAACATGTCGTTGTTTCCGTTTTTCAGGAAATCACCGATCTTTCTCGGTTCATCGTCTGCAATGATCTTTCCGTCTTCCACCACCACAACTTTATCGGATGCATAAAAAATGTCTTCCAGTCTGTGCTCTGTAATGATGATCGTTGTCCGCAGCTCCCGGTTGATCTTTCGCACTGTATTCAGAAAATCCGTAGCCGCAATGGGATCCAGCTGACTGGTGGGCTCATCCAGGATCAGGATACTTGGCTGCATGGCCATAATGGAAGCCAGGTTCAGAAGCTGTTTCTGCCCTCCGGAGAGTTCTGTCACGTTTTTATGGAACCAGCCCTGGATGCCGAAATAACTGGCCATCTCTGCTACACGGAGACGGATGGTCTTCTGATCCATGCCAAGACTCTCCAGCCCAAATGCCAGCTCATGCCACACCTTATCTGTGACGATCTGGTTATCCGGATTCTGCATAACGTACCCAATTCTGGACGACTGGGTCCGAAGATCCGCATCTTTCAGAGGTTTTCCTTCAAAAAATATCTCGCCCTCTGTTTTTCCGTGAGGCGCAAGTACGCTTTTCAGATGTCTTAAGAGTGTAGTCTTGCCACTGCCGCTTTTTCCGCAGACTGTGACGTACTGGCCTCTCTCGATCTTTAAGTTAATATGGGAAAGAGCCGGCTTCTTTTTTTCTGTAGGATAATAGAAGCTCAGATCTTTGATCTCAAAATGTACCATATGATTTCCTCCGTAATATTAACTGCTGTAGGAAGAGCCAGAAACGCTCCGTAGGCAACTGCTCCTACAACGGTATATGGGCTCATTGCCACCAGAAATTCCGGTGTGTACTGCGCGCTGCTGCCGCCCATGATACAGCAGAAGATCACAATGGCAAGAAAACCCGCCATGATCGCCAGCAGGATCTTATCTCTTTTTTCAAAACGGTACAGGGAAAATGTCGTTCTTTTCCCGGTACCAAACCCACGGCTGCGCATACTGTCTGCCATGATGATGCCGCCTTCCAGAGCCCAGGAGGTCATCGCGGATACGATGGTCAGTCCATGCTCTGCTTTTTCTTTTGTGGTTCCATTCTCTGCGGACATGCCGATGCTTTTTCTTGCATTGCCGATCTGCGCGATCTTTTTTTCGTAGTTAGGCAGAAGACGCAGGATCATCGTCAGCACCAGCGAAACCGATGGAGCTGCTTTTCCAAACAGGTACAGGAACTTATCGCTGGTCATCACAAAACTGTAGGAAGCAAACCATAAAAGAATGGTCACTACCATCGCAGCAAGGCTTGTTCCGTACGCAAGTGCCTCCAGCGTGTAGGGCCGGCCGTTCCACCAGGTAAACAGAACCCTGTCTCCGTAGGTGTTAAACAAAGGATTGATAAAGGACAGCATGAGAAAAAGCGGAATCATTCCAAACAGAAAACTCTTCGCCTTTCTTCCTTTTACGGTAATGTAAAAAGCCGCTGCTGTGATTGCCGAAACTGCCAGAAAAACCGGATGGATCAGCATCATCCCCAGCAAAAACGCGCCAATATAAAAGGTAAAATTGATTACCGGATGAAAGGTGGAAAAAGTATCTTTTTTTTCATTCATTTTTATTTTTCACCTTTATCCTTCTTTTTTCTGCGACTGTCCGCGATCTGTACACCGCCCAGGATCACTACCAGGATCAGCGCTGCTCCGCCGGCTGCGATCCACGGCCATACCGGTTTCTTCTTTTCCTGCCCGGAAAGTATCTCGTCGGAATTTCCCATAAATCCTACGATTCCGTAAGAAGAAAATTCTGCCGCGTCAAAGGAAATATAGCTGTCTGATATCTTTCCTTTCAGGAATTCCACTTTTCCCTTATCTGTGATATGTACGATCATACAGCTCTTATAATCGCCCAGATCTGCCATTGGAAGCTGCACCTTCAAAATGTCCTTCGGCTTCCAGTCATCCCCGGTAAGGGTATCTACAAAATGAATTTCATTCAGGGAAAGTACCTCGGATTTTTTGCCCAGGACTTTCTGGATGGTCTCCACTTCGCTTTCGTCTGCGATCTTTGGATTTACCACCATTTGGACATACCACGGTAATGCCTCATCCTTGTTGTCATCCAGATTCGTTCCGGTAGCCTGGTCAAAATGATATTTTTCACCAAGAGCGGTAAGAAGCTTTTGGAAGGATTGATAGGTTTTCTCTTCCTGAACTGCTTTCTTTTCCCCTTCGGAAAGTTTCTCATAATTTTTCCAGGTTTTTCCAAGTTCTTTGATCTGCTTTTCGGAATAGTCATCAATCTTTGACGGATACGGATCTTTTCTCTTTTTGTCGAAAAACGTCTTCATTTCGCTGACAACTTTTTTGGATGCCGTTGTCTCAGTTGCTTTTGTTTCGGCTGCAGACGTCTTGGAATCTGTTTTATTGGAATTTGCTTTTTTGGTACTTGCAGTGCTCTTCTTGGCGGAAGATTTGCTGCTTCCTGTTTTGGAAGAGGATTTGCTGCCGCTTCCTACAGTTGCTGATTTGGTGGAACCTCCGGCAGATTTTGTTTTGGACGGATTCGCTGCCCCGGGAGTTGCCGTTGGTTTCGGTGTTACCAGGTTTACCTTGGAACCCGGTTTTCCTGACGGGCCGGATGGTTTTGTGGTAGGTGTGGGTTCTGCTGCTTTTTTTAACTGCTGCAGTGCCTTCTCCGCTGCTGTCAGAACAGAATAGTTTGTAACCTTCTTTTTCTGAGCGGAAGAAAGGGAATTATAGGCTGTTTTTGCATCTGTAATCTTTTCTTCACTGGACAATGTTACTTTTCCGATCTTTGAGATCAGACCTTCCACATACTTCACTTCCACATCCTGAGCCTTCGCATAGGCTTTGAGAAGCTTATCCTTATTTGTCTTAGAGATAACCGCTTTCTGTGTGGAATTCAGTCCATTGTATGCGGCATATGCAGTGATCACTTTCTGGAAATTACTCATGGTGATCTTTGACGGAAGTGCCTCGATCAGTTTCGTCACTTCTGCCGCTTTTTCCTTGTCTGATTTGATCGCCACATCGGTCATATCATAAAGGGAATTTTTCCCGTTTTTCATTCGGCTGTATGCAGTCATTGCGTAGTATGCCTGTTCCGTTGCCATCTGGTCATAGCCATTTCCGGCAACATGGAGAAATCCCTCTTTTCCGTCGTAGTAACTTAATAATCCCTGAAGAAGGGACTTTCCGTTTTTGATAAAGCGGGAATCCTTATCACAGTCGATACCAAGTGCCGAAAGTCCGGTCACTACCTGGGAACAGCTCTCGGAGGTGCTGTGTCCCATAGTTCCGAAAGTTCCGTCCGAAAGCTGCATAGAGGAGAGTTTTTTCAGTGCTCTGTCTACTGCCGCTTTTACGGAAGAATTACTCTTATAATATGGTGCCAGAGCCTGCAGTGCCATTCCTGTCACGTCACTGTCTGCTCCGCCCATGATGCTCCATCCGCCGCCGGATACTTCCTGCGACAGAATGTTGTTGATCAGTTTTTCCCTGGTTGTCTGCGTTTTTCCGACCGCTGCTTTCGGGATCTCATAATCATGGCTGTCAAAGGCGATCAGAGCCCATATCGTTCCGTTAACTCCCTGCCATACTGTCTGGTCGAAATCGGACAGCGGCTGCAGAAGATTGTATCCTCCTACATCGGTAACATCTTCTCCAATGGCTGTAAGCGCCAGAACTGCCCTGGAATATTCCGTATATTTTTTATCATGGAGTACACCTTTTTTCTGTTTCACCACATCCACAAGATTGGATTTATAACGGCTGTAAACCGATGCGTCCACAGGCTGGCCGCTTCGCATAAGGCCGATCACCATCCATTCGCCGCACAGCGTTCCGTTTACAGGTGCGCTTTTTTCTGCCATGGATGCCAGATGTTCTCCAGTTTCTTTATAAATGGTATTAAAACTTGCCGTATTGGAAGCAGAAGCTGCCTCTGCGTTTCCGGATGAGAAAAGTTCCTCTTCCGTATCCTTTGCCGCGGATTTCTCCTGAGCCTTCTGTGCTTCTGATACTTCCAGTTCCGCCGCGTCTTTCTTTTTCAGAGTTACGGCATAAACATCTCCGTAACCTTCCTGATCCTTTGCGGTAAAAAGATAGGTCTCCTGATTTTCTTCCAGGTGACAAAGGTAAGAATCTCCGTCTACAGGAGTCCAGTCCTCATCTCTTTCTCCTTTTTCGTAATAGGTCAGATCATCTCCGTCCGGATCCTGAAAGATCTCACTGAGAGAGACGTTCCAGTAACCTTCGGTTTCGTAAGTTTCACTTTCCGGGATGTCTTCCTGACGTTTGGGAAGATGATTCTCGGAATCGTTTTCGGCGATATCCGTGTCTTTTTTATCGGTATCTTCAGCGGCAGGATCTTCATCTCCGATGTTCTCACCACCAGATTCTCCGGTATTGTCCTCTTCGTTACCGGTGTTCTCACCAGCTTCATTGCCGGAATCTTTCCCGTCATCAGCCGCATTTCCACTGTCTTCACTTCCGGAATTTTCGCCGTCCGGATCCGCATCTTTTTCGTTCCCCGAATTTTCTGCGGTATCACCTGATGTATGATCTGCAGCCGGATCTTCTTTATCCAATGCTGCCGGATCCTTCTGCTCTCCGTCCTTTTTCCCATCTGTAGCATCCAATCCACTATGGTCTTCAGCGGACGGATCCAACACCTGAAGACAGACAGTCTTACTTTCTACGTAAGCGTTTTCGTCTGTTTCTTCTGAATTCCAGATCCGGACTTTGTAGTAGAAGGTTCCGGCTGTATCTGTAGCCGGTGTATACTCCTGTGTATCTTCATACTCCGGCTGGCTGTTTTCCCCCTGCTGTTCCCCGGTCTGTTCTTCTTTTGTCTTTTCCTGGCTGTCGGACTTTTCTATTTTGTAAAAATTCTCGTTGTCATCACTTTTCAGCCACAGATATTTCAGCTTGCCGGATTCTTCCGTCTGAACCTTTAAAGGCTCTGCCTTTTCATTGAGATCATATGTAATGGTCTCCTCCGACAGGTCCTCCGTGATCACCGGCAATTTTTTTTCTGCTGTGTCAGAAGCTTCTGATCCAAACGATCCGAAATCGGAACTTTCGTCTGTTTCTGCCGCCATAATTGAAACAGGAGCTCCTGGCTGCCCCACAAGAGCAGCCGTCAGCATCAGTGCCAGAAATTTTTTTCTCTGCATATCTTTTACTCCCTTTGCTGTCACTCACCGTTATATTCCGCACCGACATCCGCGCCAAGACCATTGCAGGTAAAGCACCACACAATGTCGTCTCCGTCCTCCAGTGTGTACTTGGAACATCCGTAATTCGGGAACCATCCGTTTACTTTATACATCCATCCGGACTGTGCTCCACAGTCAAATTCATACAGGTTGTTGATTCCCTGAATATAGTAACTGTCATACATAGGCGTCCAGGAATATTCCAGCTGGATTCCGGCGTACTCACAAACTCTCTGAAGTACTTCAAAAACGGTTTCTCCCTCTGTAAACTCTACGGTACTGGTATCCAGGATCACTCCGTTTGCCGGCACATAAGCTTCTTTTCCGGCTGTCAGATTGTCCATATTATTAAGGATGGTATCGCAGAGGATCGTGATGGTACACTGCTTGGTATCCTGAGAATCCCCGTCACCGGAACCATCATCAGAACTGCCGTCATCGGATACATCTCCATCACTGCCTGCGGTGTCTTCTCCGGAAGAATCCGTCTCATCCTGAGAAGCATCCGGTGTGTATTCCTGTGTTGTGTTCTCTCCGCTGCCTGCAGTGTCTGCGGTATTTCCGTCTGTTGTATCGGAATTCTGTTTCGCAGATCCATCTGCAGACTTTTTATCATCCGATTTTTCTGAAGTCTTCGGAATCTTGTTTGTAGAATTTAAACTCTTCTCAAGAGCTGCTTTCTTCTCTGCGGCTCTGTCATCCAGAACTTTCTGAAGTTCCTCCGGTGTAAAACATAAACTGTCTTTATCTGCGCATCCCAGCAGCTGCTGGATCATATATTCATTTAATGCTCCTGCTGAGATCTTACTTGTTTCTACTTTCCAGCTTCCGTCCTCACTTTTTGTCATCTGAGCACTTTCGCCGGCTGTTACGGTTGTGGTTTTTCCGTCCGCTCCGGCCAGTTCCACTTCATCCTTAAATACATACACAGCGCCGCTTCCGGACTGTGCGCTTACGGAAAAGACTCCTGTCTCAAAGGTAAGCGTATTTTCATCAAGAGCGATCTCTGCTTTTCCCACAGAATCCGTAAGATCCGCAAAAACCTCTCCCTGATCCGCAGTGAGTTTCAAATTGTTTTTTTCTACGGATTCCGCAGTAAGTTTCGTATTTGCGTTAAGTGAAAGTGTATTGTTTTCTCCGGCTGAAAGCTCCGCTGTGGTTCCGTTCTTCGTCTCAAGAATATCTCCGGCTCTCAATGCCACATTTTTTTCCAGGCCGTAGCCCACACCGTTTCTCTGAATATTGGCCACACCTTTTACGTTCTTTGTCATAAGAACGCTGTCCGATCCTTTATCAAACCATCCTTTCAGATTTCCCACTGCCATCACTCCGCATCCGGCAATGACCAGGATCAGTACTACCATGATCACATTAAACAGCGTCTTTTTCCTCTTACTTTCCATTCTTCCTCCTTTTCTCTGCACAAAAAAAGCAACAAAAAAGGTAACGGAAAATAATCCCTCTTTTCCAAGGGGATTCCGTTACCTGATAGATGTTCCTATGCGCAAACCAATGCTTCTACCTTACATGAAAGAAAAACCGCCCGCCGACTGTACGGCATCGCACTTACATGTACAGGAATCACACCTGTTTGCACGTCTTTCTTTTCTATGAAATTTTATACTGAAATTATAGTTTATTTCCTCTTGTCTGTCAAACGAAAACCCGGAAAACAATTGTATCTGTCCTTTTTCTGTGATATAATAATCAGACACCCAAAAATATTAAATATAGACGTTTTCAAGTTCCGGTTTTTTCCTGCAGAAAACCGGATTAAAAGGGAATAAGGTGAGAATCCTCAACAGACGTGCTACTGTATTTGCTTAGTTTATCCGTGAACCATTGTACTTTATCGTATGAGAAGGGGATAAACGTGACTGCATAAGTCAGGAGATCTGCTTGGAAATACTGCCGGCTATTACACGTATGATAAATAAATGGAGAATTCTTTTTTGACATCGTATCTGCCTGTGATGCGGTGTCTTTTTTTATGTTAAAGGAGACTTTTTTATGTCAGGTACTTATTACAGATCCAGTCGTGTCATTTCCAAAAACAACGCAAGAAACTATCTTTCCTCAAATGTAAAGATCCCTGCGCCAATTGAATATATCGCGTCGGAAGCTTTTCAGAAAAAGACCAAGATCTCCTCTGTCTGTTTTCCGGACACGCTTAAAAATATCGGCGCCAGAACCTTTCAGGGCTGCACTCTTCTGAAAGAAGTATTGCTTCCCACCCAGGTGGAAAATATGGGATCCAACGTATTTTCTCAATGTAATTCCCTGAAAAAAGTCATTCTTCCTCAGGCACTTTCTTCTATCCCGAGAGCCGCCTTTCAGGAGAACCGAAAGCTTGGATGTGTGATCTTTCCCCATGATTCACAGATTTCCCGGATCCGCTCCGAAGCTTTTTCACAGTGTACCTCCCTGGAATCCCTTCAGCTGTCTTCCGCACTTACCCTCATCGAAGACCGTGCTTTTTACCGCTGTAAAAATCTCCGTTCCGTGGATTTCCCGGAAGGTCTGAAACGTATCGGAAAAGAGGCTTTTTATTTTTGTGCCATAGAAGAACTTCATCTTCCCCAGTCCCTGGAATTTTTGGACGAAAGCGCATTTTTTAAGTGTATGAATCTTACTTATGTCTGTCTTCCCACAAATATCCATTATATCGGCAAATGGGTATTCCACGGATGTAACCGTATGAAATATCTGGAGATCCGACACGATCCCGATTTTATCGGGCCATGGATCATCAACCGTGCCTGTACCATCCGGTGTTATAAAGGTTCCAAAGTAGATGAGTATTGTAAGGAATTTGATTTTAAAGTTGAATATTTATGATCAAATGATCAAAAACGGCATTTTTTCACATTTCATTCTGTGAAAAAATGCCGCTTTTATTTTTCAGGGGATAACAGCTTTATTTAACTGTTACCTTGCATGTTACTTTTTTGCTTCCGCTCTTTACGGTGATCACTGCTGTTCCTGCTTTTTTTGCTGTGATCACACCTGTGCTGCTTACGGTTGCCACGTTCTTATTGGAAGAAGTGTAAGTAATCTTCTCACCGGATGTGAACGGTGTACGTACCGGTTTCAGGGTTGTCTTTGCTCCTTTTTTCAGAGTAAGGGCAGATTTTACACCTGTGATCTTTGTTGTTTTTACTGTAGATTTCTGAACAGTTACTGTGATATAAGCTTTCTTTTTGCTCTTTAAGGTTACGGAAACTTTTGCTGTACCAGCTGTTTTTCCGGCTTTAATCACACCTTTGCTGCTTACAGTTACGATCTTTTTGTTGGTAGTTCCCCATGCCTTTACAGCATCACCGTTGGCAAGTCCTGTTACTTTCACTCTGGATGTGGACTGATTTACTTTCAGAGTGATCTTTGTTGCGTTCAGTTTCAGGGTTGGAGTCAGTTTTTTGCCGTAAAGTCTGGTTGTCTTTGTTTTATAACCGCATTTGGAGCAGACTTTTGTCTGTACTGCCTTTTTGAATACGGTTGCTTTTGTTGTTGTTTTCCAGGTGTAAGTATGTTCTGTCTTCGGGATACTTACTGTCTTTGTTGCGCCGCAGACTGTACAGGTATATGTTTTCACACCTGCTGTTGTACAGGTAGCTGCTTTTGTTACTTTACCTTTGTCATAGGTATGTGCTGCATATCCGTTCTTTCTCTCATTGCTGGAGATGTTGCACCAGGAATTTTCGTTTTTGGAATTTGCACATTCATGCCAGTGGGCGTTTTTGTCAAATGTCCATGCTGTCTCCCAGACATGATTCTCTTCTTCCGGATAGTAGTCTGTGTAATGAAGAACGATCTGGTCATTGTTCTTTACTTCCTGCTCGGAAACTCCAAGATCCGGATAAGAGCCGTTTAATGTATACATCCATCCGCTGTATTTTCCGTTTGTAAACTCACCAAGTGTAACATCACCTTTTGTGATGGACGCAATGTAGTTTCCGGATGGATTCTCGCATGTCATGTTGTTGGCAAGTAATGCTGCGTCAATGACATCTTTTGCCGTAGAGCCTTCTACAACGGTATACTCACTCTGCTCCAGCCAGGTCTCCAGATTTCCTGCATAGTAGGTATGATACTGATGATCTTTATCACTGTCGTGAACCTGGTCACCTAAGATCGTAAGGGAAACTTTGATCTTCGGCACTACCAGTTTGGTAAGCTTATCTGCATCTGCACCGAGAGGATCATCGGTACGGTTATGCTGTGCTTTCGTTGCACCGGAAATACTTGGTCTTCCGTTTTCTGAATTGTAATAAGTTACGCCTTCCACAGGTGTGGGATTTGCATAATTTGTATCAACGAAATCAATCGCTCCGATTCCTTTTACATCTTTACAGGTATACTCATTGTTCTCGATGATGTTGTATTTATCAATACCTTTGATGTAACCGATCACACCGCCGACACGTGTTCCGTTTGTTGCGCTTACCGTTCCCTCAAAGGAGTTGTTCTGAATATACTGGATACCGTTGTCCCAGCACTGTACCATACCGGTCTCAGAACCAAGGATACCACCTACATAGTCATTTCCTGTGATCGTTCCGTTGGAATAGCAGTCCTGAATCGTTACACCTGGTGTGTTCGGCGCAGAAGATTCACCCCACCGTGTTCCGCCGTATCCGCCGCCGGAAATACCACCTGCGTAATTTCCGCTTGCAGTTACGGTTCCGTAGAACTTACAGTTTTTCAGTGCATAGGTTCCCATAGACTGACCTTTGTTTCCGCTGATACCGCCTACGTATTTTGTTCCGTAGACATCTGCGTAACTTACGCAGTTCTCGATAGTTCCGTTGAAGTCACCACCAAAGGAACCGATATTGGACTGTGCTTTGTCATATCCGATCACAACACCTTTTTCTACAGTACTGTTGGTGATGGTGATCTGGTTCTGTCCGGATGCATATCCTCCGATAAATCCGGATTTCAAAGTCTGTGTTCCTGCTTTTAAAGTTACATTGTCGATCTTGATCGGGTTTCTGGAACTGTGATCAACCTCATAATTACAGACAACACCGTCAGACGCGATCTGCTCTCCATAGATATTCAGATTTTTCAGAGTAGAATCTGCTACATAACCAAGAAGACATTTCTCCCCTTTCGGTACTGTCAGCAGATGGTTGTCTCCGTCCAGATTTCCCTGGAATTTGGATGTTTTTATTCCGATCGGAGTCCATCCTTCCGGAAGTGTGATATCCTCTGTAAATTTCAGATACTGGTTTGCAAAAGTACCTTTTCCGTTGTTTACATAATCTGCAACTGCCTGAATGTCAGCTGTGGATGTAACCAGGTACGGATCTGCCTCTGTACCGGTTCCTGCCAGTGTCAGATCTCCGCTTTCCTCACCATCTGCAAATGCTGCTACAGCCTCTCCTGCGGAAAACGGATCTTCGCTCTCCTGTGCGGAAACAGCTGCTGCGTCTTCATCCTGTGAAAGATCTTCTGCGTCATCTGCTTCCAGATCAATGCTTTCTGCGTCATCCTCCTGCTGTTCCGGAACGTCCTCCTCTGTAGCTTCCTCTGTTACTTCTTCTGCGTCAACCACATTTGTGTCTGTGAAATCAGCGGCCCAGGCAGATGCCGGAGCAGTGCCGATCATAGCACTTGCAAGAAGAATACTGAGAATTTTTTTGCGTTTCATAACCTTTCCTCCTTTTGATTTTTCGGTGACAGCTTTCTTTTTTGCTGTTTTAATTGAAAGATCATGATGCCACGAGGGCAACAAAAAAGGTAACAGAAAAAGTCCCTTACGGGATTTCTGTTACCTGATAGACGTTCTTTATGCGCAAACTGACTTCTGTAGTCACTATCTTTTTAAAAAAAGCTCCGGCCCGCCGACTGTACGACAACGCATTTTCCTGTACAGGAATCTCACCTGTTCGCCTGAAAGCTTCCTTTCATTCAATTATTCACCTGACTTCATTATACAAATGAAGTCAGGTGTTGTCAAATCAAATGTTTTTTAGTTCTCTTTTACGATAACCTTATCCAGGTGCCAGATATCATCTACATACTCCTGGATAGTTCTGTCGGATGTGAACTTACCGCTGCATGCTGTGTTCAGAAGTGCCATCTTCGCCCAGCGTTTCTCATCTTTGTATGCTTCCTCAACACGCTTCTGTGCCTCTGCATAAGAACGGAAGTCGCCAAGGATGAAGTACTGGTCAGGTCTCGGCATGTTGTGTTTATCGAGAAGTGAATTGTAGATGTCACGGAACATCTCTGTATCGCTGGAGAAGGTTCCGTTGATCAGCTGCATCAGTACCTGACGGATCTCCGGATCTGTGTTGTAGATGAAGTCCGGATCGTAACCGCCGTTGTTCTCATAGTTGATGATCTGGTCGGAGCTCATACCGAAGATAAATGCATTCTCCTCACCAACCTCCTGTACAATCTCAACGTTAGCACCATCCATGGTTCCAAGTGTCGGAGCACCGTTCAGCATGAACTTCATGTTACCTGTACCGGAAGCCTCTTTACTTGCTGTGGAGATCTGCTCGGAAACATCTGCTGCCGCAAAAATGATCTCAGCGTTGGATACACGGTAGTTCTCGATGAATACAACCTTCAGCTTACCGTTGATGGAAGCATCATTGTTTACAACATCTGCCACACAGTTGATCAGCTTGATGATCTTCTTTGCACGTGCGTAAGCTGCGGAAGCTTTTGCACCAAAGATAAATGTTCTTGGATAGAAATCCATCTCCGGATGTGCCTTGATCTGGTTGTACAGATAGATCACATGCAGGATGTTAAGAAGCTGACGTTTGTACTCATGAAGTCTCTTAACCTGGATATCGAAGATAGAGTGCGGGTCAACCTCAACACCATTGTGCTCCAGGATATATTTTGCAAGACGCTCTTTGTTCTTGAACTTGATGGTCATGAACTCCTGAAGAGCCTTCTCATCGTCTGCGTAAACTTTAAGCTTGGAAAGCTGGGAAAGATCTGTGATCCAGTCCGGTCCGATCTTGTCTGTTACCCAGTCAGCCAGAAGCGGGTTTCCATGAGCCAGGAAACGTCTCTGTGTGATACCGTTTGTCTTGTTGTTGAACTTCTCAGGCATCATCTCATAGAAATCCTTCAGCTCCTGATTCTTGAGGATCTCGGTATGAAGGCGTGCAACACCGTTTACAGAGTAGCCTGCAACGATAGCAAGATGAGCCATCTTAACCTGTCCGTCATAGATGATTGCCATCTTCTTGATCTTCTCGTAGTTTCCAGGATATTTCTGCTGGATCTCAAGAATGAAACGACGGTTGATCTCCTCGATGATCTGGTATACACGCGGAAGCAATCTGGAGAACAGCTCGATCGGCCATTTCTCAAGTGCCTCGGACATAATGGTGTGGTTGGTGTATGCACAGCATTTGGTTGTGATATCCCATGCCTGATCCCAGCCAAGACCTTCCTGATCCATAAGAAGACGCATCAGCTCTGCAACTGCTACAGTCGGATGAGTATCGTTCATCTGGAATACAACCTTCTCATGAAGCTTTGTGATGTCATCGTGTGTTTTCTTATATTTGGCAATCGCTGCCTGAAGGCTGGCAGATACGAAGAAGTACTGCTGTTTCAGACGAAGCTCTTTACCTGCCATATGGTTATCATTCGGATAAAGTACCTCAACAATAGTACGTGCAAGGTTCTCCTGCTCTACTGCGTTGTGATAATCACCCTTGTCGAAAGAGTCAAGGTTGAAGTCTACGATCGGCTCTGCATCCCAGATACGAAGTGTGTTTACAACATCATTATTATAACCTGTGATCGGCATATCGTAAGGAACAGCCTTTACTGCCTGATATCCCTCATGGATAAATTTATTCTCGTTCTTCACCGGATCCCACTCAACACGTACGTATCCGCCGAAATGAACTTCTTTTGCATACTCCGGACGACGGAGCTCGAAGGGATAGCCGTTCTTCAGCCAGTTATCCGGTACCTCTATCTGATAACCGTCACGGATCTCCTGCTTGAACATACCATAACGGTAACGGATTCCGCATCCGTATGCACAGTAGTTCAGAGTTGCAAGAGAATCCAGGAAGCATGCTGCCAGTCTTCCAAGTCCACCGTTTCCAAGAGCCGGATCCGGCTCCTGGTCTTCGATGCAGTTAATGTCAAGTCCAAGCTCCTCAAGAGCCTCCTTAACCTCGCCGTATGCACCAAGGTTGATCAGGTTGTTTCCAAGGGCACGGCCCATAAGGAACTCCATGGACATATAATATACGATCTTCGGGTCCTGTTTTTCATACGCCTTCTGGCTCTTAAGCCAGTTATCAATGATCACATCTTTTACTGTGTAGCTTACAGCCTGAAAGATCTGCTCCTGTGTAGCCTCTTCCAGTGTTTTTCGATAAAGGAATTTTACGTTTTCTTTTACACTTTTTTTGAACTCCTCTTTCTCAAACTGCTTGTCAATCATTAGTTTTCCTCCTGTACTTTGGATACTCCCAGTGTTACAGCCTCTTTATTGATGTTCCACTCCTTGGTGTAACCCTCTGCTTCTCCCAGAATAATGTTTTCTGCCAGTACTTCTCGTTTGATCTCATCCTGGTTTGCTTTCATGATATCCATGATCTTATCGTTATCTTTTGCATAGACAATAATCTTGTCCATGACTTCGAAACCAGCCTCTTTACGCATAGTCTGAACCTTGCTGATGATCTCGCGGACAAAGCCCTCCTGGATCAGTTCGGGTGTAAGGTTTGTATCAAGGACAACGGATGTCTCACCGTCTGTCTCTGTCACATAGCCCTCGCTCTGGGCTGTTTCGATCAATAAGTCTTCCTCTGCAAGCTCGACTCTGTTTCCGTCAATGTCAAGAACGAGAACACCATTATCTCTCAGCTCTTTCATTGCTGCGGTTCCATCGACCTCGGAGAGTGCGGTACGGATGCCGTTCAGAAGCTTGCCGTATTTCGGTCCTACTGTACGGAGCTGCGGCTTGAAACTGTAGGAAATGAAGGACTCTACATCATCTGCGAATTTCACTTCTTTTACGTTAAGCTCATCTGCGATGATATCTGTATAGAATTTATCCATAGCTTTCTCAGCCTTTACATACATGGTTCCGATCGGCTGACGGTTCTTGATGTTTGCGGTATTTCTGCATGCACGTCCGAGAACAACGATCTCAAGAAGCTCTTCCATGTTTGCCTCAAGATCCTTGTCGATCCATGCCTCGTTTACCTCCGGGTAATCACAGAGATGGATACTCTCCGGAGCGTCTGCATCAATGCTTCTTACAAGGTTCTGGTAAATATCCTCTGTCATGAACGGGATCATCGGAGCTGCAGCCTTGGCAACTGTTACCAGTGCTGTGTAAAGTGTCATGTAAGCATTGATCTTATCCTGCTCCATGCCCTTTGCCCAGAAACGCTCACGGCTTCTTCTTACATACCAGTTACTCATATCGTCAACAAATTCCTGGAGTGCTCTTGCAGCCTCCGGAATCTTGTAGGAATCAAGATCCGCATCGACAGTCTTCACCATGGTATTCAGCTTGCTGAGCAGCCATTTATCCATAACCGGAAGCTTATCGTAATTTAAAGTATATTTAGTCGCATCAAAATTGTCAATGTTCGCATACAGTACGAAGAATGCGTAGGTGTTCCACAGAGTGCTCATGAACTTTCTCTGTCCCTCTACAACTGCCTTGCCGTGGAAACGGTTCGGAAGCCACGGAGCACTGTTGATGTAGAAATACCAGCGGATAGCATCTGCGCCGTATTTGTTCAGTGCGTCAAACGGATCTACGGCATTTCCCTTGGACTTACTCATCTTCTGTCCGTTCTCATCCTGTACATGTCCCAGAACGATTACATTCTTATACGGAGCCTTATTGAAAAGCAGTGTGGACTCAGCAAGAAGGGAGTAGAACCATCCTCTTGTCTGGTCAACAGCCTCGGAGATGAAGTCTGCCGGGAACTGCTGCTCGAACAGGTCTTTATTCTCAAATGGATAATGATGCTGTGCAAAAGGCATTGCTCCGGAATCGAACCAGCAGTCGATTACCTCCGGTACACGGTGCATGGTCTTGCCGCAATCCGGACACTTCATGGTGATATCATCAATATATGGACGGTGAAGCTCGATGGTCTTCGCACGCTCGTCACCACTCTTCTCATAGAGATCCTGGCGGCTTCCTACGGATTCCATATGTCCGCACTCACACTGCCAGATATTCAGTGGTGTTCCCCAGTAACGGTTTCTGGAAATACCCCAGTCCTGAACGTTCTCAAGCCAGTCACCGAAACGACCCTTACCGATGCTCTCCGGAATCCAGTTGATAGTATTGTTGTTACGGATCAGATCATCCTTTACTGCAGTCATCTTGATGAACCAGGACTCACGTGCATAGTAGATAAGCGGTGTATCACATCTCCAGCAGTGCGGATAATCATGCTCGAATTTCGGTGCGTCAAAAAGCTTGCCCTCTTTGTCAAGGTCTGTGAGGACCATCGGGTCCGCTTTCTTAACAAATACACCGGCGTATGGTGTTTCTTTGGTCATGTTACCCTGTCCGTCTACGAACTGTACGAACGGAAGATCATAATCACGGCCAACACGGCTGTCATCCTCACCAAATGCAGGTGCGATATGAACGATACCGGTACCATCGCTCATGGTAACGTAGTTGTCACAGGTTACGAAATGAGCTTTTTTGCGCTGTTTTGCTGCTGCCTCTCCTGCACATGCAAAAAGCGGCTCGTATTCTTTACGCTCAAGGTCTGTTCCTTTGTATTTCTCAAGAATCTCATATGCAGGCTCGTCATCCTTTGCAAGCTTGCCGAGAACTTTGTCCAGAAGCGCCTCTGCCATGTAGTATGTGTAGCCGTCTGCAGCTTTTACCTTGCAGTAGATCTCATCCGGGTTTACACAAAGTGCAACGTTGGATGGAAGTGTCCACGGTGTTGTTGTCCATGCCAGGAAGTATGCATCCTCACCGACAACCTTGAAACGAACGATTGCGGAACGCTCTTTAACAGTTTTGTATCCCTGGGAAACTTCCTGTGCGGAAAGCGGAGTTCCACAACGCGGGCAGTAAGGAACGATCTTGAAGCCTTTGTAAAGAAGGCCTTTGTTCCAGATCTCTTTCAGCGCCCACCACTCGGACTCGATGAAATTGTTGTCGTATGTTACATAAGGATGCTCCATGTCAGCCCAGAAACCAACGGTAGAGGAGAAGTCCTCCCACATTCCTTTGTATTTCCATACGCTCTCTTTACACTGCTGGATAAATGGCTCAATTCCGTACTCCTCGATCTGTTCCTTGCCGTCAAGACCAAGTTTCTTCTCAACCTCAAGCTCAACCGGAAGTCCGTGAGTATCCCATCCTGCTTTTCGCGGAACCATGTATCCCTTCATTGTACGGTATCTCGGGATCATATCCTTGATAACTCGTGTCAGAACGTGTCCGATGTGTGGCTTACCATTAGCGGTAGGCGGTCCGTCATAAAATGTGTATGTCTCGCCCTCTTTACGGCTGTCCATACTCTTTTCAAAAATCTTATTGTCTTTCCAGAATTTCTCAACTTCTTTTTCGCGGTCAACAAAATTCAGATTCGTGTCAACTTTACGATACACAATTTTTACCTCCTGTGTCTGATTACTGGCTGCTGTCTCATTTATAAGATGCAGCGGTTTATTTCTTCACAGATACTTGTTCGTGCCAGTGTTTCTTTCGGGCACTTATAAAAAAAGACCCCATCCTGTAAAAGGACGAAGTCTGATTCGCTGTACCACCTGTTACATTATACGGGCCTGTGTCCGGATCCCTGCGCCCTCTTATTCTTAAGCTGCCAGGCTCCTGTGCCATGTCTTCCCATGGCGGACATTATCGTATCTGCCGATATATGTTCCCTGTAACGGAGGAAATCCGTCAGCTCTTACTTAAATGCAGTTCCGCATACATACGCTGAAAAACTGCTCCTGGCTGTTGCCGGCAAACTTCAGAGCTGAAGCTCAGGAGTGATATTCTGCCATACTTATTCACCACGGGCTCACACCATCCCCGTTCGCTGAAAGCATCTGCTGTAAGGCTTTCCGTATAACATACTGTCTCCGTCATTGCTTTTTCTATATACGGTGTATATTATAGGTTGAGAAAAATCCATATGTCAAGTGTTTTTGGCGGATTTCGGTGGTTTTCCTCTTATTATATGTATGTTCACTCTCTCTTAATGGAAATTTCACAGACTGCAAGTGGTTTTTCCAAAAAGAAAGTGGTATACTACTACAGAATCTCGTTTATTATTTGAAAGGTATTTTATGATGAACATTATGAAAAAACGATCCATGCGCCGGATCTTTGCAGGTATTCTCTGTATGGGAGTTCTGTTTACAGGCGCTGTGCCCTGCAGTGCTTCCGCACCCCTGGGCTATGATGAATACGGCGATCCTATTGTCACCGCAACCCCGGTTCCGGATAGTCAGGCCGGCCAGAGTACACAGGCTGCTGTCACACACTCCGCTTATTATGCCCAGGCTGCCGATACAGACTCTATTGAAGGCTGGCCAACAGGCCCGAACATAGAAGCACAGGCTGCAGTTCTTATGGATGTGAATACGGAGGCAGTCCTCTATTCCAAAAATGCAGATACACAACTTTATCCGGCCAGTATCACCAAGATCATGACAACTCTTCTGGCCTGTGAAAACATCAGCAAAAAGTCCAGCATCGTTGTTTCCGAAAGCGCGGCTGCCAGTGTGTCTGCCGGAGATTCCAGCATCTATGCTGCCGCCGGAGAAAAATTCACCAGAGACCAGGCACTGATGGCAGTGATGCTTCAGTCTGCCAACGAAATGTCCGTAGCTGTTGCCGAGAAAGTTTCCGGCTCCGTAAAAAAATTCACAGAGCTTATGAACTGGCGTGCGAAGCTTTTCGGCTGCAAAAATACTCATTTTAACAATCCCAACGGTCTCCCTGATGAAAATCATTACACCACAGCTTCCGACATGGCAAAAATCGCGAAATCTGCCTGGATGAACCCGCTTTACCGCAAGTTCTGCACCAGACGTTACTATGAGATTCCTCCTACAAACAAATTTGCGGAAGCAAGGCAGCTTCTGAACCACCACAAGATGATCAAAAACGGGGAATATTATTACGAAGGTGTTCTTGGTGGAAAAACAGGTTACACAGATGCATCCGGAAATACACTCGTCACCTATTGCAGGCGTGGAAATACAACACTTGTAGCAGTGATCCTGAATTCTACTTCTGCCGCAAACGCCTATGGTGACACTGCTTCCCTGTTTGATTATGGTTTTGGAAATTTTGAAAAAACAGATATGAAAGTGTCCATGGAACCAGTCCCGTTTAAGGTACTTCCATGTGATAAATATATTCTTAAGAACAACGGAAATACTTATCCGTTTTATTATAAGACAAAGGTTTATGTGACTTTACCAAAAGGAATTGACAAATCACAGCTTACCAAACGCCAGGCCGTTCTCCAGAATGCTGCCGGCCCGCTGCGTCTGAAAAGCAAATATTATTACAAAAAACAAATGGTTGGCTGGGGAATGCAATACGAACGGAATGTCGTATCAGATCTTCTTGTCCAGGCTTCTTGAGATTTTTCTGCGGAGGAGAGATTCGTGCTTTTCACGGATTTCATCCGCCGCTTCTGTATCTTCTGCTTTCAGGGTTTTTACCCCGAAATATTTTCCCTCATCGGTTTTTCGGATTCTGATCTTCCCTGCAACGGGTCCATGCTCGTGGCAGAGGGCAAGGCTGTAATATACCTTGGAATTGTTGGTACTGAACCAGCGAATCTTCCGCTTGGCAGGGCATCTGCAGATAGGACACACCGTGCTCACCATAGTGCGGTCCTTCATCAGGCGTTCTTTTGATACAAATTCCCTAGATACAAACTTATCATGATCTGTATAGGAAATATAAATTTCCTTCTCTTTTGATTTTGGATTCTGGTATACATCCAGGGATGGATGACGGATCATGCAGGCTTCATCAATCTCCAGAAGGATTCTTGCCGTATAGCTGGCATCTGCCAGTGCCCGGTGAAAATCCCGGTTCTTCGGAAGTTTAAGATAATCAATGGCATATTCCAGGGAACGTCTGGCAATTCCATCTTCAAATTTCACACTGAAAAGCTTCTGCACATCGTAATAATGTACCGGGCCCGGGATCAGCTTCAGAAGATTATAATATTTCATATTACGCTGAAGCTCCATTACATCCTGGTTCCCCCAGGTAAAAAAACGGTACTCCTCTCCACACCAGTCCAGAAATCTGCGGATCGCTCGTGGAAAGGGAATTCCTTTTTCAAGCTCATGATAATCCACATGGATCACTTCATGAATGCTGTCGTGGATCCAATGGTACACTTTGGGCTTGATCAGGCACTGGAAGGTGTCGATGATCTCTCTTTTTTCATTTAATTTTACTGCCCCGATCTCAATGATCTCAAAAGGGAGTCGACTGTCCGGATGTTTTCTTCCATCCGGATTCTGGTTCCATTCCAGGTCAAATACAATATAGTTCATGGGTTTTCTGTCCTCTTGTCTGACAGTGTGCACAGATATGTTTATGGAAAGCAGACAGTGTATTCTCTCTGCTTCATGGCCTGCTCACGGTTATTTCGCGGCTCTGCATCCGGACACGGAATAAATTGATTCAAACAGTTCCTGCTGAAAATTTCCGGTGTCTGCATCTGTCAGTATTATATCTTTCATTTCGTCTTCTTCGTGTAACCACCAGCGGAAATCACATAATGTGGCACCTCGTCCGGCACCTTCAGAACAGTCTACATCCAGGAGTGCTTTTTCCGTCTTAAAAAACTCCGGATGAAGAAGGTACATAAATGGTACCGCATCATGAATACTTGCCACACAACGGTATTTGGTAGGATTTCCAAGTACATAACCGGCCATATCGCCGCAGGCTTTTGCAACCGGGTTACCGGACTGGCATAATTTCATAATCTGGTTTCTGGTGAGATTGCATTTCAGGGTAGCATCCAGTCCGCACATCACCAGTGGAATTCCGGAAGAAAATACGATCTTCGCTGCTTCCGGATCTGCATAAATATTGAATTCCGCTGCCGGTGTGATGTTTCCGCCTTTCGCCGCGCCGCCCATAAATACGATCTGGCGGATCTTCTCCTTCACCTCCGGAAAAATCCTCAAAAGCAATGCAAGGTTAGTCATTGGTGCTGTCTCGATCACCGTTACCTGTTCACCTTCCGGAAGGTCATTCAGAATATCACGGATAAAAAGCACTGCATTGTCTGATGCGAGCTCTTTTTTTGTCTCCGGCAGAACACAGTGGCCAAGGCCTGTCTCTCCGTGGAATTCTTCTGCATGAAGCGGCTCTTTTACAAGAGGGCGCTCCTGGCCTTTTGCCACAGGAACTTTCAGTCCGTAAAAATCTGCCAGTTCCAGTGCATTCTTCGTTACTTTATCAATGGTAGCGTTTCCTGCAAATGTTGTTATCGCAAGAAGCTCCAATTCGTCCTGATGTGCCGCCGCATAAGCCAGCGCAATGCCGTCATCAATTCCCGGATCGCAGTCCATAATAACCTTGATTCTATCTCCCATATGTTCACCTCTGTAAAAACTCTTTCCCCAATTTATAGTATTACCGAATTTCCGCTGTTTACCTGTTCCAAGTATAACAGAGTGGGGAAAAGGTGTAAAGATATTCAAAAGGTACGTCTGAAGTGCGGCATCTCGATTCCGCTGCGCTGCATCTCGATGTCGGGCGTCCGCCCTATACAGGTATGTAGAAAGCCCAGCTTATGTGCGAGCACAACACTGGGCTTTCTACATACCTGTGCACTTCAGACTGGAACGCAAAAAGCCCCTCTGCCGGGGTTGGCAGAGGGGTGAAAAAAAGGGGGTTTATATTAAACAAATGCAATATGACATTTGGAATCTTCATATCCGTTTGGGTTGTTCCGGATATTGCTGCTATGACATCATCCCGTCACCTGGGGCTTACAGCCTTAAGATGGGGGCTTCCTCTATTAGATCAGTCAATTGCAATAAATTTCTTCTCTTCTACTTCTTTCTTGGTCTCTTCTTTCGGGAATGTTACGTGAAGGATTCCGTTCTCATATTTCGCATGGATATCTTCATGTTTAATACTTGGTCCTACATAAAAGCTTCTGTTGCAGGTTCCTGTATAACGCTCTCTGCGAACATATTTGCCTTTCTCATCCTTCTCATCTTTCTTCTCTTCTCTGGTTCCCTGAATGTTCAGGTAACCATCTTTCAGCTGAATCTTCACATCTTCTTTCTTAAATCCCGGAAGATCGATCTCCAGTTCATAATTACCATCTACGTCACGGATATCTGTCTTCATCATATCCTTCACCTGAGGATAAGCATTGGCAGCTGCCTGACGGCCTGTTGGATATCCCATGAAATCATCAAATAAATCTTCTCCGAAAATACTTGGCATTAACATAACTCATTCCTCCTGATCTATATTCGCTGCGTATTATGCAGGCGTTTTTAATTTACTGTTTCTGAAAACTCTGTAAGAACTTTCTCCGGAAGATTTCTTTTTCTCTCTTCCTTTGTTCTGTATGTACTATAACACGCATTATTAGCACTGTCAAGAGATGAGTGCTAATTATTTTGTGAAGAATTTGTGAAGCCTTGATTTTATGCAATGTCATTAACTTAAAGCAGACGATATTTATTCTAAAAAAATTAGATGTCTTCTGCTTTTTTTTATATGCTTATATTGTAAAAAAAAACCATGAACCTGCCGCAGAAAAGGATGTGATGCTGATGAAACATTCTCAAAAACGTACATTCATGGACATAGAAAAAATGAGTTCTAATGAATTTAAGGCATTTTGTCGGCAGACGGCTCAGACATTAATATTCCTACCACTGCTGAAACGCTGGAACTGTATGGTTCTGCAAGCCGAAAAAATACAAAACCCCAGGCTCAAATAGGATTAGGCTGTATCTATGATGTAATGAATCGCATGATACTAGAAAGTGATTGTAACAAAGTAAAATTTGATGAGATGCGCCTGGCATAAAAGCAATTAGAGCGAATACCGGAAACAATAGGAAATATTCCATTTATCATTATCATGGACCGAGGATATCCTTCTACACCTGCGTTTATACATATGATGGATAAAGGTATTAAATTTATCGTACGTTTAAAAAGCAGTGATTATAAAAAAGAATAAAGCAGTCTGTCGGAAAATGATCAATTGGGTCAATCGGATATTCGCAATCCGCTTTCGCTACTTGCTCATAACCGAATAACTGTTCCGCAGTTTATCAGGAGGGGCTTGTACCCCTCCTGATACAAGTAAGTTGAATAATCCGGGGTGAAATCCATCACCTGTCCGGCGTATGGAAATCAATGTTCCGTTTTTTAGGGAATCACGATTCCGGCAAAAATGGAATCACATTTTTCCTAAACCCTTATAATGATGTTATGCACTTTTAGTGTAAATTCATTATGAGGAGGTCACGATTATGACCAAATATCGAGAAATCATCCGGCTTACCGGATTGGGATTCTCACAACGTAACATCATGGCAAGCTGTGGTGTTTCACAAAAAACTGTCGTCAAAGTTCAAAAACGTGCCAGAGAACTAAATATCTCTTGGCCTCTTGATGAATCAATGACCGACACAGAGCTTCAAAAGCTCATGTTCTCGAAAGAGAGCAAGGTATCTGCCAGTAAGAAGATGCCCGACTACGCTTACATCCGTAAGGAACTGCTCCGTAATGGAGTCACCAAAAAGCTCTTATGGACTGAGTACATAGAGGATTGCCGTGCCAACGGTGAAGAACCACTCATGTATTCACAATTCTGCTATCACATCCAACAGGATGAGCAGAAACATCGTGCTACCATGCATATCAACCGTAAACCCGGCGAACAGGTTGAGGTTGACTGGGCTGGTGATCCGGCAACAATTATTGATCCTGACACTGGTGAAATCTTAAAATCTTACATCTTTGTAGGTGTAATGACTTACAGTCAGTATGCATATGTGGAAGCATTTCTGGATATGAAGCAGAGATCATGGATCAATGCTCATGTCCATATGTATGAGTACTTTGGCGGTGTTGCCAGAATCCTCGTACCGGATAACTGCAAAACCGCAGTTATTCACAATGGGGGATGGAAAGACCAGCAGATCAATGAAACTTATCAGGAACTAGCTGAACATTATTGCACCGCTATTATTCCGGCTCGTGTCAGAGCTCCCAAGGATAAGCCGAATGCTGAAGGAACGGTAGGAAATATCTCTACCTGGATAACAGCAGCACTTCGGGATGAACAGTTCTTTTCCCTTGCAGAATTAAACCGTGCAATAAAAGATAAGCTAGAACTGTTCAACCAAAGGCTCTTTCAGAAGAAAGAGGGTAGTCGGCGAAGCTTATTTCTTGAGGAAGAAAAACCATTGCTGGCACCATTACCTGCTACCCGTTTTGAACTGAGCGACTGGAAAACAGCCACCGTCCAGTTCAATTATCACATATCTGTGGACGGAATGCTATACTCAGTTCCCTATGAATACATCAAAAAGAAAGTTGATGTCAAGATAACAGATACCACTATTGAAATTTTTTACAATCATAACCGCATTGCTTCCCACCGCCGTCTGAAGGGGCGTCCTGGGAAGTACAGCACTGTCACGGAACATATGCCGGAAGACCACCAGAAATATCTGGAATGGAACGGCGACAGGTTCCGCAAATGGGCTGAACGGATTGGCATAAATACGTACACTGTGGTCAATGCGATACTGACCTCCAAACGTGTGGAACAACAGACCTACCGAAGTTGTATGGGGCTTCTGAAGCTTGCAGAGAAATACTCAGATGCATTGTTTGAAGCAGCCTGTAAAAAGGCACTATCTTATACAGCTTCACCCAGTTATAAGAGTATTAAAAACATCCTTGTAACAGGTTCTGTAAAACCGGAATCAGAAACTACTGAATCCAAGACTACACATAAAGCACACGGCATCACAAGAGGTGCCGATTACTATCGGAGGTAAACATATATGACGAATCAGAGTACAATAGATAAATTAATTGAAATGCGCCTTACTACTATGGCAGATGCGTTCCGCAACCAGCTGGATGATACGAAATTTAAAGACGTACCATTCGAGGACCGTTTTGGTATGCTGGTGGACATCGAATACAGTAATCGTAAGAATAATCGTCAGAAACGATTGATCCGTAATGCTGGATTCGACCAACCGGAAGCAAGTATCATGGATATCAATTACACTTCCGGACGCAAGCTTAACAAGGGTCTTATTAACCGACTTGCAACTTGCGAATATATATCTGAACACCGGAATCTTTTTATCACCGGCGCTACAGGCTGTGGTAAAACTTACATGGCCTGCGCCTTTGGTATGGAGGCTTGTAAGCAGTATTTCAATACCAAGTATGTCCGTCTTCCTGATCTGCTTATTGATCTGGAGACAGCACGGACAGATGGTAACTACAAAAAAGTCATGGCGAAGTATGCAAATCCAGTTGTCCTGATTCTGGATGAGTGGCTTCTCTTGAAACCGACGAATGCAGAACAAAGGGATATCTTCGAACTGCTTCATAGGAGACGTAAGAAATCTTCAACGATTTTCTGCTCCCAGTATGCATTTGAGGAATGGTATGAGCAGCTCGGCGGTGGTGACAGTCCTCTGGCAGATGCGATCATTGATCGTATTGCCCACGACAGCTATCGAATAAATATCACGAGCATTGATGCTGAACATGATAGATCAATGCGTGAGGTATATGGCTTGGATAAAGCACTACGCGAGTAAACTCGCATAATTACACAGGTGATTTCCACTTCCGGACATCTGATTCCCAAATTTCCGGAAGTGCGATTTCATCGCACGAGAATATTCATAAGTCCCACCCACTGCTTATTGCTCCTCGCAATTGAAGCAGGGGACTTACTTGATTCGGTTAAAATAAAACTTGATAAGTCAAGAATCAGACATTATGAAGGGACGATAGATGGAGAACGTATGAAAGAACTGGGAGAAAAGATATGAATTCATTCGTTAAAGCGACAGCTCCATACTCCGATTACATTTGTATAAAAATATACGATAAGACCAGATGTAAGTGCATATACTACATTACATGCAACATCTCCCATACCATAAGCTATTTTTTCTGATATGCTTGTCTTCATATGCATTCCCCACTTATTTTCCATTCCGCTTATTTAAATCCTCAATAATCTGCGGATACATTTTATCAAGTTTGTAAAATCTTAACAATATAATATTCAGTACTCCAACAACAAACGGAACCGCAATAAACAGCAGTTTAATTGCAAATACTGCGGATCCTGCCTGTGTATCTGCAAATGACAGTGTTCCATCATATTTGCTGAAATTGAGTACCCATCCAATGACCGCCGTAACAATACCTGCTGCGATTGTTCCTACAAATCCCTGCATACTAAATGTCAGACCTTCAACACGAATTTTCGTTTTCCATTCCCCATATTCAACTGCATCACTTACCATCGCAGAAGACACTGCAAGCAAGAAGCAATATCCTATTCCCCTCATAGCAGCTGTAATAATCAGTACCGTTGTATTTTCTGTAAATGGTAACAATATCACATAGCTGACACAGATAATAATCCAGCCAAACATCGTAGTCTTTCCTTTTCCATACTTCTTCACAACCAGATGTACAAAGAAAAAGGTTACAATTGCAGGAACTATATAAGCCGTATTCAATACACTAATCATACTGCTATTATGAAGAACCGCTTTACTATAATATGTATTTACCGTACTAATAGCTTGGAAGAATATATTAATACAAATAGATATCACCATCAGCATATGCCAGTATTTATTTTTCAGCACTGCTTTTACTCCGTCAATAACACGAATCTTTTCTGTCTTCTCTTCTTCATTTTCATGAATTCTCTCTTTACACCCTGCAAAACATAAAAAGAACAGAATTGCTGCAATAACTCCAAATATTCCATATACGATACTCCACGCTTTCTTTTCCCCCACATACTCTGTCATAAAGTTTACCAATGGGAGTGTTCCTGCTGTAACAAGGAGACTTGCAATCTGTCTGTATAATAGAACATCAGAAATGTTCCCATAGATGCCCAGATAATATTGCTTGCCGCATCACCGCAGCCATAAGCCATCTTTTCTTTTAGGGCAAGTTTCTTTCCTATTGTATCCATCACTTCATTCCTCCTATCCGACATTCATCACATTCTTTTCATCTGATACAACACACAACCATGACTATCTACTTCTTCTGCTGCTTCAGTTGCTTTTTTGCCGGACCAGATTTCTTTTGCATCCTCTTTGATATATATTTCTGCTAATTTATCAGGAATTTCTTTCTTTTTATCCGATACATTAAATATTGCAATATATGTATTCTCTTCGTTTTCTCCTGACCAGACAATCCATTCATCGTCTCTGTACTCTTGTCTCTGTCCATCCAGTGTACGATGCATCTCGTTTACCTCTGTATTTGTTAACAATGAGAGCGTCCACTCATCCAAATCAGCTAGTTCTCCGCCATACATCAGTGGTGACTGAAAGATAGACCACAATGTGATCATTGTCTTTTGTTCTGGCTTTGTAAAGCAGGTCATACGGTCTGCCTTTCCACGTTCACCTGAGCGGATTCCAATATGCCCCAATGGAAGCATGTCACAATCAGGCCAGTTTCCTTTACGAATAAATGGTGACCAATAATTACAGCGGTCAAACATATCATACAGCAATTCCCACTCATCCCAGAAATCATCTGTCAATCTCCACATATTTGCAGTTTTTTGAAGAAAACTTCCATCCTGCAGTCTTGCCGGTCCCGGCGAAAGGGAAAGTACAATGTCCCGTCCCGTTTTGTCGATAGCCTTTCGAATCCCTTCAATTTCCTTTCTATGTGAATCTCTGTAAATCGTTGAATATGCGATATCATCAACTTTAATGAAATCAACTCCCCAAGAAGCATACAATTCCATAAGCGAATCATAATATAACTGTCCTTCTGGAATTGACATATCCACTCCATACATATCTGAATTCCATGGACAGATACTGTTTATTGCAATCTGATCTGCTGTCTTATCCGTTCCTTTGATATGCATTCTTCCATGAACAGCCTGTCTTGGTATTCCCCTTAAAATGTGAATACCGAATTTCAACCCTAATTGGTGTACATATTCAGCAAGTGGTGCAAACCCAACTCCATCTGCTGAACTTGGAAAACGATTTTCAGCCGGAAGCACACGACTATATTCATCTATCTTCAAATCCGCAAACTTGCGATATGCTGCTGACTCAGCTCCTGGCTCGTACCACTGAATATCTACAACCACATAGTTCCATCCATATTTCTTAAGCTTTTCTGCCATAATATCTGCATTTCTTTTTACTTCTTCTTCTGTAACAGACGCTCCATATACATCCCAGCTGTTCCATCCTTTTGGTGGTGTTTTTGCAAATTCTAACATATCTCTTTCCTTACCTTTCCATTTTATTTTAGGGTGCACAAAATACAGGTCACCTTTTACAAACTGACTTCTTTCTTCTAATAACTATAGCTTTTTACTTTTCTGTGAATTTGAATCGATTCGTTTCCTGTCTGAATTTTTAGATTATTTTTGTCTTTTCTTTCTCTTGTCTACATTGATATCATATACTATAATCTTATTACCATGTTAGTCACTTTTGTTGGATAACTTATAAATTTTGTCGGAAATTGTAGTTTAATAAAAGCAAGAATTTTGTATCTATCGAATATAAATATACAAACTACCGAAAGGAGATCCTATGGAATTAGAAAAATTGAATCTGTACAGAGACACCAGCTGGAATGATATAAAACTTCGTTTCTGCGGTCATTCAGAATGTCTGCCGCTTCATTCCTACGGACCTGGAACAAGACCCTATTATCTCATGCATTTTGTTCTTTCCGGGAAGGGACGTCTTGTTGTTAATAAAACAGAATATCTTATTGAAGAAAAACAGATTTTTTTGATTGAACCGGATCAGATGGTCTTCTATCAGGCCGATAAGGAGAATCCATGGACTTATTCGTGGGTTGGCTTCAATGGCAAACTCGCTCCATACTTCATGCATCGTCTTGGATTCGGTTATCCGTCCCTCACAAAAGGACTTTCTACAGAAGTCTTTGAGGAAATCAAGGATCTCCTTGAGATTCTGATTTCCATAAAAAATGATAGTACAAAAAATGATCTGTATACCAATGGCATTCTTCTCCTTCTTCTTTCAAAAGTTGGTACTTTTATCGAGAACTCCAAAGAGCTTCCCGAAAGAAAAAGTCGTCAGAATTCAGAAAGTCATGTACAGCAAGCAATTTCTATTGTAGAAGATTTCTACGGACGAGGCCTGACAGTTCAGTATATTGCAGACAAACTGAATCTGAATCGATCCTATCTCTCAGAAATCTTTTCAAAGCAGATGGGTGTTCCATTGAAAAAATATATACTGGATTTTCGCATCACCCAGAGTGAAGAATTTCTTTTTACTTCTGACTGGTCCGTGGACTATATCAGTCAGATCTGTGGATTCAGTTCGCCTTCTTATTTTTCAAAAATATTTAAAGAATACCACGGAATTTCTCCTACAGAATATAGAAAAAACCGTCACAAACGCGAACGCCAAATTGTTCTGGTAAAATAAGGGGCTGTCGCATTAAGTATTAGTGCGTAGCTCCTTTTCTTGTGCAAAAAAATAACTGCCAGACCTCGAAAGAATCCAGACAGAAAAAGACGCAAGCCATATTCTTATGACTCACGCCTTTCTGCATAACTTACTTTTCTATTCTTCTGTTTCTAATTCCAATCTCTGTAAAATATCTCTTACAATACCTGCATCTTCAATCAAATTAATTCCAAAACATTTTTTACCTGCGTCCTTCAAAGACGCACCAACATGATATGCTTTCGTTTTATCAAGAAGTCAATCGGATATTCGCAATCCGCTTTCGCTACTTGCTCATAACCGAATAACTGCTCCGCAGTTTATCAGCAGGGGCTTGTACCCCTCCTGATATAAGTAAGTCCCACCCACTGCTTATTGCTCCTCGCAATTGAAGCAGGGGACTTACTTGATTCGGTTAAAAAACGATCATGAAATGCTCTTGTGTACTTCACATCCAGTTTAGGATACTGTGCATTAAAGTTATCTATATCTGTTTGAGATAATTTTGTCCGTTGCAGTGTATAAACTGTCACCGCCACATTTTCTTTCTTCTTTGACAAAATATTTAATGTTCCTACATCCACATATCCATCTACCAGAACAATTTCCGTTTCTGCCTTCTGAATCAGTTCTATTAGTAAACTGAACGCATCATATATCTGACCATCAAAAAATATCTTTTGATTAGACTCCTCATGATCTGATATGTACTCAAAAATTTGCTCCAGCTTTTCATCTGTCTTTTTCTGATATTCAAGTTGTTTTAACTCAACGTTACTAATCCTTTCAAACAAAAGTGCATTGTTGGCTATAAACCGTCTCATTTCTACGAATGCCCGCATAATACCTATGCTTACATTGATTGCCACCTCACTATGTAATACACTGGCTAGCATTGATATTCTCTGCTCTGTAAATACATACGGTAGCGTACGTCTGCCACCTCGTCCATCCTTTTTTCCTGACTCTTGTATTTTTGAGGTGCCAGATTGGCACTTCAAAGATTCTGCTTCTTCTGTTGTAATCTGAAAACAAAAATCTTCTGGAAATCGTTTTATGTTTCAGGATCACTTCTTCCCGTTCTCTGGCTGCCTTGTCTACTTCCAGAAGGTGCTTTCCAATTGTATCCTGTAAAAGCATCACCTGATAGGTTGAATTTCGATGGTTCTTCAGATAATCTCTGCGTAAGAATCCATATTTGCCAAGTTGCTCCATCTGCTCACCGGATTTATAAGTGAGATTCGGAATTTTGACCACAAATTTACGACATTTACGACAAATCTGGCACTGCTTTACAATACCAGACAAAATGACCTATGCCCTGGAAAGCCTGTAAAGCAGGCACTTCTAGGATACACAAGACAGGACAAAAATCGACTTCCATTGTCAAGAGGTGAGCGCTAATTTCACATTTTCCGTACATGGTGGCAGTTACTTTTTCATTCAACCTCTTCACATTTTCCCTTCACATTCTTCTCCACAGGTCTGACTGTTTTTTAACGCTATTATATAACTTCAGATTTTTCTTCCGAATCAGTACGGTGAATCTGTCGAATAATACATCTGATCGATACCGGGACGGTAATAAGGCAGGCTACCGCACCAGATAGCATGACTGCAACATCCTGGAATAGGAACTGGGAATTAAGAATGATCTCCAGGGTATATTGCTGTGTCTGAATGTATGAAAACAATAAAATAGTTCCTCCAAGATAAGCAAACAGCAGCGTATTTACCGTTGTACCGATAATTTCTTTCCCAACCTGATAGCCGGAAGCTGTAAGTTCTTTCGCTGTCAGACCGTTTTTATGAGTCCAGACTTCATATACAGAAGATGTTACAGATAATGCTGTATCGATAACAGCCCCAAGAGTACTGAAAACAGTTACAAATATTCCTACATGAAGCATGTTAATATGAAGGTCCGTACTGTAATAATACATAAAATCGTCTTCCGAAATCTGCAGCTCATTTAACCCGTAACTTCCTGATCTCCATGTAATAATATAAATCGGAATAAACAAAAGTAACATTACCAGCAGTGTAGCCAGAAAAGCCGCCCGCGTCTTTGGATTATTTCCGTTCTGATAAAACAGAGAAATATAACAGACACCTGCACCTGCCACCAATATCAGGAGCAGTACAGGAAAACCGGCAGACATCAGCATAATTGAAAAAAACAAAATTACAATATTCCCTGCCAGTGTCATAATTGACATGGCTCCACGCTCTCCGCCAATCAAGATCACCAGAAAAATTAAAATCAATGCAAGAAAAATGATCATTCTCTGACACCCCTTTTCCGTGATGGTATTTTCATAATCACTGAAGCAATAAAAACAGATACCGGTATTGCCAGTACAATTCCAATACTTTCTATCAGAAAACGACAGATATCATATGGAATGTGGTATCTCACGATCGTTACAAAGCTTATATCATTATTCATCTTAAGTATGAACATGGGAATCATGCCGCTTGCCAGAACAAACAGCAGTACATTTATCATGGTTCCCATAATATCATATCCGATCTCACGACCGGAATGTATCAGTCTTCTCAGAGAAACCGATGGATTTTTCCGCACGATCTCTCCTACTGCTGCGCTGATCGTCACCGTCACATCCATAATTGCACCAAGTCCTGTCAGCATAATATCTGCCCAGAATATATCTGCTGAATTGCCTGTACTTCCAAGGTATTCCAGATTGGAATAATCCAGATCTCCGTACATATAAATAGAAAATTCAAACAATGCCATGATCAGAAACAGAACACACAGTGTCGAAAGAACTGAGGAAAATGTTTTTCTGTGAATTCCATTTAAGCAGATCAATGTAGTCAGTGAAAAAAGAACTGCGATGACATTACAGATATTTAAAATATTTTTCCCCTCTGTAAAAGCCTGAAATCCATACGCAAATATGACCGTATTCAGTATCAGTGATATTATCGTGTAAAATCCCTGCTTTCCTGTAATGCAGATCAGAAGAAAAAATAATCCTCCTGCCAGTAATGCCAGATACCCATCCCTTTTTACAGAACGTATCGTTTTTCCGGGGCTTTCCTTTGAACCGCTTAAAAGAACGGTGTCTCCTTTATGATATTTCTTGGTCTGAACCTGAGAAGATGTATATTCATTAGAGGCCGTTATTTTTTCCCCTTTATGCGAACCGTTTAATATCCGTGCCGTAATATTCTGAGTATAGTAATATTCTTTTGAGCCCCTGGTTCCTTCTCTGCTCAGAGTCTGTTTTTCTGTTACGGAACATATTTTTGCCAGCGGTGTATGATAAAATCGGGAATTACAGCAGGTAAACAGAACAAAAATAATATATATACCGGCTAAAAGATATTTTTTGTGAAATACGCAGGATTTCATTAACTTCATTCCCCCTGTAGAAATATTGCAATCGTAAATGCACTGACCTATTGCTTTTTATCGAAGTAACATTGTACGCTTTTTGAAAGTATCGGTCAATATAAGGTATACAAAAAAACAGCAGCAGAACCGTTTTCACAATTCTGCTGCTGCCCCATAATTATTTTAGCAAATACCTGACTCCAAAAAAGCCATTATTTACAAAGCTCAGAAAATGCATCTGCAACAAACTGAACCTTGGTTCCGATGATAACCTGTACAGAAGTTTTTCCAGGTTTGATCACGCCTGCAACACCTGCAGATTTGATCACCTTATCATTTACAGCTGTAATATCCTTAACCTCAAGTCTCAGTCTTGTGATGCAGTTATCAATGCTTGTGATGTTCTCTTTTCCGCCACAGCCTTCAAGGATTTTTGCGGCAATAGCAGTATAATCATCATTTGCAAGTAATATGTTTTTCGCAGCCTCTTAACGCAAATAAAACTATCCTGTCAGGTACAAAGCTTCTCAACTTTGCAATTTGTTCAGGATAGTTTTATTTATTGAAAAAAATATTTAATTTTCGTCAGATATATTTTTATCTGATAATCCTGATCTGGCACGCCTCCATGGCTTTCAGTGCATTCTCATGACTCTCCGGTGTTACGCCAGCGCAGCATGTGGCATCAACACAGATCGGCACTTCCGGAAGGGATGCCTTGATCAGAAGAGCATTGGAGATCACACAGATGTCTGTGCAAAGTCCCACAAGAGT
>SKEO01000394.1_pt1 | contig 42113 bp, 46 predicted proteins | sample 4826801 | NCBI WGS metagenome assembly SKEO01 (sample SAMN11008807, study PRJNA524170) | human gut metagenome | biome: Human fecal sample; material: Feces; isolation source: fecal sample from pouch patient p3 | host: Homo sapiens | place: Israel: Tel-Aviv | collected 2016-02-25 | reverse complement strand
TCATGCTTAAACAACAGAATAGCAGGAAATAATACTATGACTATTGAAGATATCACTGAAGCTATAGCGGAAAGTTATAGTGATACGGATCAGTGGGAAGCTACTGATAAAGCTAAAACTATTATGATGGAGACAGATGATGATGATGATGAATGATGCTAAAGACACTAAGCCTGTGGCGGGTTCTCCAGAGGAAGCTACGCACTATCACGGTGCGGTAGAGCCCATCGAGCTCATGCAATCTATCCTAACGCCTGAGGAGTTCAAAGGATTCCTAAAGGGAAATGCTATCAAGTATGCTTTCAGGGCAGGTCGGAAGGCAGGAGAGACTGCAGAGAAAGACAGAACCAAGTTTATAGTATACTCTCAGTGGCTCCATAAATATGAGCTATACGGTATCATTGACTAACCAACCCTAGGATATAACTACAAAATAATATAACGTACACTCTTAGAGAGAAGAGAGAAGGGGTACCTAAGGTTAACCTAGGTACTCTTACATTAACACCTATAACAATTATCTTTATAAACCTTATAAAGACCTATAAAGACTTACTAAAGGTATCCCCCATGTCTTACTATGAAAACGCAGATAAGTTCTCTATCGATGAGAACAACTACGATGACATGTGTCTTAAATACGGTAAGTACCGTGTTGATCGTGAAATTGATTTGGAACTTGAAAGCAAAGACAACGCCTACAATGCTTTCATGTCTAAGCGTAATAAGGCTATCTCAGACAATAACCTAGCCAACATAGGTACTACTAAAGTACTCTTGTCTGAGACTATTCCTGCTATGGTTAAGGGTCTTGATGCATGGTTTGCTAAAGTTAACAATGGGAAGTGTGGTAAGCGTCATAGAGCCGCTAGTCTTGCAAATACTCTCAAGTCTGAGGAAATTGCATTCATTGTCTCTAAAACCATCCTGTCTAATTCTATGTACCGTATTGGCCTTACTAATCTTTCGGTAAAGATTGGGGAAGCTATTGAGGATGAAGTAAGATTCAATTCTATCCTTGCCTCAATGTCTCCTAAGGAAGTCCAATCATTTAAGATGGGCATGAACAAGCGTATTGCCTTTCAGTTCAAAAAAAGGTATGCCATTCAGAAGGAGAAGCATCTAGCCGATGAGGGTAAGGCACAGTTGTGGAATAAATGGAGCCAATCCGATAAGTTCAATGTCGGCATGAAGATGGTTGAGTTGTTTGCTCTTAGTACCAGCCTAATACACATCGTAAAGGTGTTTGTTAATGGGAACATTAAGTATTCTGTAGAACTTGATACAGATGTAGCGAAGTATATTGAATATCAGGACAACTACCTCGCAGATCTCATGATGGAGCATCGCCCTATGGTTATCCCACCCAAGCCGTGGACTAACCCTTTTGATGGGGGATATTACATCAACCTTAAGAAGCCATTACAGCTTGTCCGCATGTCTGCTAAGGACTGTGATGCCCTGTACTATGATGTGGATATGCCAACTGTCTACAAAGCTGTAAATGCTATTCAGAACACTGCATGGCATATCAACAATCGTGTCTTAGAAGTGGCTAATGCTGTTTGCTCGTGGGAACATATCCCTGAGGCTTTGGAAATGCCCACGGCGAATCCTGCGGAGCCTCCTGTACGCCCTATCGAGGCAGACACTAATAAGGACATCCAACGTGAATGGCGGCAAGCTATGACATCCTACTATCAGGAGGACAACAAGCGTAAGGCTAAGCGTATTCTTGTTAACTGCATCCTCAAGCTTGCCAACGACTTCAAGGATGATGAAGCAATTTACTTCCCGCATAACCTTGACTTCAGAGGTCGTATCTATCCTGTGACCCTGATTCACCCCCAAGGCAATGACTTTATGAAATCAATGCTTGAGTTCTCCGAAGGTGTTGAATTGGGGAAGGATGGTCATACGTGGCTTGCCTTCCAAGGTGCAAACATGTGGGGTCTTGATAAGAAGCCTATTGAGGAACGCATTGCATGGGTTTACGAGAACTCTGATATGATCATCAGCATTGCAGAGAAGCCCTTGGATAACCTGCAATGGACTGAGGCCGATAGTCCGTGGGAATTCTTAGCATTCTGTTTTGAGTGGAATGACTATCTTAAAATTGGGGAATCCTTCAAGTCTAAGCTTGCCGTAGCCTTCGATGGCTCCTGCTCTGGCTTACAGCATTTCTCTGCGATGCTTCGGGATGAAGTCGGTGGGGAAGCCGTCAACCTTAAGCCTGACGATCATGTCCATGACATCTACGGCATCGTTGCGGAGAAGGTTAAGGAACTCCTTAAGAAGGACATGCAGGAAGGTACAGATGACACCATAGAAGCCACTGAGGATGGCTCTAGCTATCTTAAGAAGGGTACCAAGAGCCTTGCAAAGGAATGGCTTGATCATGGGGTTTCTCGCAGTGTTACCAAGCGTCCTACAATGACTCTTTGCTATGGTGCCATTAAGTTTGGGTTTGCAGATCAGATCCTTGAGGATACTGTCTACCCTGCTCTTGCTCATAATCCCCTGTCTTTCTCAAAACCCTCCCAGTCTGCTCGCTATATGGCAGGACTTATTTGGGATTCCCTTAAGGGCGTTGTAGTGAAAGCTGTGGAGGCTATGGAATGGCTTCAGACTGCCTCAGGACTACTTGCAAAGGACAAAAACATTGAAGGCAAGAACCTTCCCACCACGTGGATTACTCCTGCAGGTTTCCCTGTGAAGCAGGAGTACCCTAAAGTTCGAGTTAAGCGTCTTAACACTGTCCTGTCGGGTTCTATCAAGATCTTTGATACTACCTCAGGTTCTACTGAGGAAGCTACTGAAGGTTCTGTCTTGCGTCTTGCCTTTGCAGAACCTACTGATGAGATTGACAGCCGCAAGCAGAAGCAGGGTATCGCTCCTAACTTTGTTCACAGCATGGACGCATCTCACTTGATGCTTACTGTTTGTGCTTGTGTTGACAAGGGTGTCAATGCCTTTGCGATGATCCATGATTCCTACGGTGTCCCTGCAGGCTATGGCTCTATCATGTTCACAACTGTCCGAGAAGTCTTTGTAAGCACCTACACGGAGAACGATGTACTGCAGGATCTCCATGATCATATCTGCAACCTGTTGTCTCCTAAGATGCTCAAGGATCTCCCCGAAGTACCCACCAAAGGCGATCTGGATCTTGATTGCGCTAAGGAGTCTATGTATGCATTCAGCTAGGACACTAGCATTCAGCTAGGACACTAGCATTCAGCTAGGACACTAGCATTCAGCTAGGACACTAGCATTCAGCTAGGACACTAGCATTCAGCTAGGACACTAGCATTCAGCTAGGACACTAGCATTCAGCTAACCTTTAATATAACGTACACTAGTAGAGAGAAATAAGCCTCTCTCTACTTTTTTCATATCTTACTTAATAAAACGTACACTAGTAGAGAGAAGATCTCTCTTAAGTACACACACAAAGGAAACACACACTATGAACGATATTCGACTTACCACTCCCAAGGGCTATGCACAGTATCCGTACCTTAAGGATCCTGACACCAAGTTCAATCCTGATGGGGACTATAAGGTTAACCTTGCGATGGACGACAACGAAGCTACTGGCAAGCTCATCACAAAACTTCAACAGATTCTCGAAGACTTCTATGACAACGATGAGGAAGTTGCTAAGGCCATTGCTAAGGGTCGCAAGGTTGTCATGTCTGACATCTACGAGAAAGATGAAGAAGGCCGCATTGTCTTGAAGTTTAAGCAGAAGGCTAAGATTACAAAGAAGGATGGTGAAAAGATCGATATCAAGCTCCCGCAGTTTGACTCCCGTGGTAAGCCTATGGAAGCGGCTAACATTGGCCGTGATTCTGTCATTAAGATCAACTTCTCTGTTCGCCCGTACTACCTCCCGACTACTAAGACTTGCGGCCTCTCGCTCCGCCCTGTGGCAATTCAGGTAATTGAACTGCATGAGTTTACCGGTGGTGGTTCTGCGGAATCCTATGGATTTGGTGATGAGGGGGAAGGTGGCTATGAGGCTTCCCCTAAGGCACCGTGGGAAGACGATAGCGTTACTGATGACGAAAGTCCCTCTAATTTCTAAATAGGAGAAAACCATGACTTACAAATTCACTGAAGAAGCCATCAAAGACAAGTACAAGTTTGCCCTTGTCTCTGAATATACCCGTGAGGTTATCCTTAACAAGATCAATGAGGAGATCAAGGAGCGAGGTCCTTCACATATGTACTTCGTTCAGATTGCTGGTGAGTATCTGGCATTCAACAATAGGGAATTGAATGGGATTCCGATCTTAAGTGTCAAGTTCTTCGTAAGCCACAGTGATCTTGTGGATATCCCTGAACCCCTTAAGGAAATAGAGGCAGGGATTTGGATTGACGTGAAGGATCTCAAGAACTATAATCTTTCTGAAGCAATTAGTGATGCTTATGTCGTAGTTGCAACTACTTCAGATAATGAACTTAAAGGTAACTTTATGTCGCACGCTTCCCCTTATGCAGTTGGTAGTCTTATCAATTCCAAGATGCTTGAGATTGTTTCTCTCGATGATCATTCTTACGACCTGTACATGTTTGATCGGGTCATGTTCATTCCATCTGCCGATAAGACTAAGAAGGAAGGATAACCCACATGACAACCCGAAAGGCCGCCTACAGTTACATGAAGCGGCATGATGCGGGTACTTATAGGTCAGGTCTTGAGGAGGCTAACAGCGCTCTCCTTAAGACTTTTTCTATTGAACCTAAATACGAGCAATATTATCTTGAGTATGTAGTACCCGAAAGTAAACACAGATACACCCCTGATTTCGTACTTCCCAATGGGATCATCATTGAGACTAAAGGTGTATGGGACGCAGAAGACAGGAAGAAGCATCTCCTCATTAAAGAGCAACATCCAAGCTTAGACATTCGTTTTGTCTTTAGTAGATCAGCTACTCCTATTTACAAGGGTTCTAAGACAACCTACGCATCATTCTGTGACAAGAATGGGATCCCCTATGCAGACAAAAGGATACCTGAGGAATGGCTTAAAGAGCCTGTAAAGAAAATACCTAGGGGTATTCTGTTTAATAAAAATAACAATAATAATAAAAGAAGTAGTATTAGTAAAAATGACTGTTAACTATAAGAAACCACATATTGAGACCCATAAGAGTTTCATCAAGTATAAGACAAGGGCTGAGACTAAGTTTATTGTTGTCCATTGTTCTGCAACACAACCTAAAAGTTCCTATGACTGGAAGACAATTGATCAGATGCACCGACAGCAAGGGTGGCTAGGTATTGGCTATCACTTTGTTATTAAGACTGATGGAACTATCCAAGAGGGTAGATCTCTGGATTCCATTGGCTCACACGTTAAAGGTCATAACAGCGATTCCGTAGGCATCTGCTTGATTGGTGGTGTTGATTGCAATGGTAAGTCTGTTGATAACTTCACTAAGGAGCAGAAGGATTCTCTCAGGGTTCTTATTGATTACCTGAGAGGTGTCTATCATGATGAGGTTACTGTATGCGGTCACAGAGATTTTAAAGGGGTGCATAAGGACTGCCCCTGTTTCGATGTTAAAACTTGGTATGGCACAGGGGCTAAGTACGTTAAGTTCTCCAATGAGGATGGAGCTTTTCTGAATAAGATAGGACTGTCTAAGGCAGACTTTGAGGAATACAATGGCAACATTGAGGATATCCAAGAAGGTGATCTTGTCTACTTAGGCTATAATGAATAAAACGTACACTAGTAGAGAGAAGCAATGCTTAGATATCTTAAAGCGTTTCTCATTGGTGTAGCCTTCTTTATTGGTTTGTACCTAGGGTCTTCCTATGAAGAGAACAAATATAGGGAGATCCTAGTATCAACCCAGAAAGAGTACATTGCAAAGCTTGATGAGGTAACCAAAAGAAAAGATGCAACGATTAACTTACTTCTTAAAGACATGGCTACCACTGATGCTTTGCAATCTGCTCTTGATAAGCGGATTAACAGGTTGCAGTACAACATCAACAGTGGAAACAAGGCCATTATGCAACATACCGATAGAGCTTATGCAGAGTCAATCATCCAGTGTAGAAACCTACTGTCAGAAGGTGCAGAACTACATGGAGAAGGTGTTAAAATACTCAGAGACACCAACAGACGACTTGAAGCAATAATTAATTTACACAAGAATTCCTCTCCTTAGCTCAGAAGGATAGAGCAACAGCCTTCTAAGCTGTGGGTCACTGGTTCGAATCCAGTAGGAGAGACCAAATAAGCCGTTTATATGCCGTTTGATTGTACTCCTCTCACCATAAGAGAAGTGAGGAAGTCCTATGGCTCTTAGTAGGTCGGGTAGCTCCCGACTAGGATGTCTACCGAATTAGATCCGTAGGGGCAACGGTTACCCCACAGTACCTAGTTATTTTTAAAGAGAGTCTTTTATGCAGACTAAGGAAGAACTTGATCGTAGTGAACGTGCTTGGGAATCCCGTTGGGAACAAGAGTACGAAGAGTATCTTGAATCTCTTGATGAAGAAGATGAGGAAGATTACAACGATGAGGACGACGAAGAATGAATATTTGTACTGCGAAGTGTCTTGTTCATTATGAAAACCTGTGGACTTTCGAACTGACGTATCCCCGATACATCCATAGTGAGTTCATGACGCATCGTGTCTTTTCACGTAATGCTAGTAGCTCTCGTGCTATCCCTGTGAAGCGTATGATTGAACAGGTTGATAGCAATCCTGTAGTTCCACCTAAGGTCTACATGAATAAGGCGGGTATGGTAGGGGATGTAGAAGCTCCTCTTGGTGTAACTGCTGACTTCTATAATCTTTGGCTTGACGCGGCTAGTAACGCCGTTGAGATAGCTAAGAATATGGAAAAGCTCGGTATCCATAAGCAACACATTAACCGTATCCTTGAACCATTTCAGTACATTAAGGTGATCGTGACTGCTACTGACTGGTACAATTTCTTTGTTCTCAGACTTGCACCTGATGCACAGCCTGAGATGCGAGAACTTGCAGGAGCCATTTACGATGAGATGGAGCGATACCGCAATGAAACAGTGGGTTGCATTGCTGTTCCTACTAGTTTGGGTGAGTATACTGTAATCTCTCTTCCGTACATCACTGATGAGGACGTTAAGGAAATCGGGGAGGAAGAGTATCATCTCCTTATGAAGATCTCTGCCGCTCGTTGTGCCCGTGTCAGCTATAATAATCATGATGGCTCTAAGCCTGATATCAAGAAGGATCTCAAACTGTACGATCATCTCTATAACAGCAAGCATATGTCTCCTATGGAGCATGCTTGTATTAGAGATAAAGATTATCGTAAGAATGCTAATCTGACTGGTTGGAAGAGTTTGCGTTATCTCAATGAAACCTACGAAGATATGACATAAATCATGAGCAACTATCAAGAGAGTACATTTCTTTATCATGAACCTTGTTCTAAATGTGGTTCCTCTGACGCCTGTGGTGTCTTTAGTGATGGCCACCGTTACTGTTATTCTTGTAATACTTATTTTAGACCTGATGGGAAAGTAATTAACAATGGGGAAGTAACCCATAAAAAGGAGAATGCTATGAGTAAGGAATGTATTCCTCTTGATGATCTTAAGGTGTCTTATCTTTCTGCAAGGAAGCTCAATCAGGACACATGTTCCAAGTTCAAGTACATGGTAGGTGACTATAAGGGTTCTCCCTGTCAAGTGGCTAACTACTATGATGACAGCGGGAAAATCGTGGGACAGAAACTCAGGTTCCCAGACAAGTCTTTTGCAGTCCTTGGTAAGATCTCTAATCGTCTTTTTGGTTCTCAGCTATGGTCTTCTGGCAAGAAGATTGTGATTACCGAAGGTGAGATTGATTGTCTTACTGTGAGTCAGCTTCAGTCCAACAAATGGCCTGTTGTGAGTATCCCTAATGGTGCTCAAGCGGCCAAGAAGGCTATTGAAGCTAACCTTGAATACCTTGACAAGTTTGAAGAAGTGGTTCTCATGTTTGACATGGATGAGCCCGGTCGTAAAGCCTGTGAAGAGTGTGCTAAGGTGTTGCCTGCGGGTAAGGCATTCATTGCTAATCTACCTTTGAAGGATCCTAATGAGTGCCTACTTGAAGGTAAAGGTAGTGATGTTATTCAGGCTATTTGGAATGCAAAGCCTTATAGACCTGATGGTATTGTTGCAGGTACAGACCTGTATGAGAAGTGTGTAACCGATATTGACGACCTTAAGGATTCTGTAGAGTATCCTTGGAAGGCACTTCAGAACAAAACTAAAGGGGCTAGACATGGCGAACTATATGTCTTCACCAGTGGAAGTGGCATGGGAAAGTCAACCATCCTCAGAGAGCTTGAATACTACTTTGGTGTTCGGCGGGGAGAACTATGCGGAATTGTTGCTCTTGAAGAATCTACTCGTAAAACTGGGTTGGAACTCATGTCAATTCACCTTAATAAGCGACTCATACTCGATCCTGAGGGTACAGATGAAGATGAGCGAAGCCGAGCTTTTAAAGATACAATTGGGAACGGAAGATTCTTCCTATACGATCACTTTGGGTCTCTTGATTCAAATAATTTGCTTAGCAAGCTCCGCTATATGATCGTTTCATTAGGATGCAAACGGATCTTTCTTGATCATATTTCCATTGTTGTCTCTGGTATGGACACTGATGAGGATGGGGGTGAACGCAAGGCTATAGATAAGCTTATGACTAACCTTCGTTCTCTTGTTGAGGAAACCCAGTGTACAATGTTTGTTGTATCGCACCTTAAGCGTCCTGAGAAGAAGGGGCATGAAGAGGGTGCACAGGTGTCTTTAAGCCAACTCAGGGGCTCTGGAGCTATTGCACAGCTCTCTGATATGGTGATCGGCCTTGAGCGTAACCAACAGGGTGATAATCCTAATGTGTTGACTATTCGCCTGTTAAAAAACAGGCATAGTGGTGACACTGGTGTCAGTGGTTACCTTTACTATAATAAGGACACTGGTAGGCTCTCTGACTATGAAGCAGATACTGAGTGTCCATTTGAGGATGAAGAAAATGAGTTTTAAAGAGTTCGTTTACCCACTTACTTTCTGGTATTATGACAAGGACCTGTCCCTTACGGATCGTGTTATTGCAGGATTTTTTTTGATCCTGCTACTTCCTATTGCCCCCGTGATTTTAGCTTCTGAGCATGAGAATTCTGTCACGTACAGCGCCCTAAGCTCTCTGATATTCAAGATCTACGTGATTGCTATGTGGGTGATTACCATTACAGGTATCTCACTTCTAGTGTTTCTGTAAGATATAGTAGCAAAGCTATTTAAGGAATAGAAAATGCTGACTTTAAAAGACAAATTCGTTATTACAGATATTGAAACAAATGGTCTGTTGGATACCACTACTAAATTCTGGTGTGGTTGGATCTATGACTCTCACAAAGATGAGTACAAGGGGTACACAGATCTAAATGATTACTGGGACGCACTTAACAAGTTTGGCTGTTCTGATTATAATATCGTCTTCCATAATGGCATACGCTTCGATATCCCGTGCCTTAAAAAGTTGGCAGGTGCTCGCTTTTCTTTTGATCCACGCGACTGTGTGCTTGACACTCTTGTACTTGCTCGTTTGATCTACTCGAACATTAAGGACACTGACGTTGGTCTTATGCGTACTGGCAAGCTCCCTAAGGCTCTCTATGGTTCTCATAGCTTGAAGGCTTATGGTTACCGTATGGGCGAGCTTAAGGGAACCTATGGTGAACAAGAGGACGCATGGGACAAGTTCACTCCTGAGATGTATAAGTATAACAAGCAGGACGTTGTGGTTACCCTTAAGCTCTTCAATAAGTTAATGTCTAAGGGTTATCCTCTTAAGGCTATTCAGCTTGAGCATGACATTGCTTGGGTGATGGCTAAGCAAGAACGTAATGGTTTTGTCTTTGATAAAGATTCAGCAGTAAAGCTTTATGCTGATCTCTCTGCTAAGAGACAGGAGATCTATGATAGCCTTGTTACTGAGGTAGGTACTTGGACTGTCTACAAGGGTGATAAGGTGTACAAGCGAGATAACGCTAAGAAAGGTATTAAGGCAGGTGTTCCTTATCCTCAGTATGAAGAGGTTACCTTTAATCCTAACTCTCGTAGTCACATTGCTAAGGTTCTTATGGATCGAGGTTGGGAGCCTACTGAGGTTACGCCTACGGGTGCACCTAAGGTTGATGAAGATACCCTGCAGTCTGCTATGGATATCTCATTGACACCTAAGATCCTTGAGTACCTGTTGATTAACAAGCGTATTGCACAGCTTGCTGAGGGTGATAATGCTTGGCTTAAGCTTATGAAGGAAGATGAAGATGGATACTATCGCATTCATGGCTCTGTCAACCCTAATGGGGCTGTTACTGGTAGAGCAACTCATTCTTATCCTAACGTTGCACAGGTACCTGCGGGAAGGTCTCCATATGGTAAGGAGTGCAGGTCTTTGTTCACAGTGCCTAAAGGATGGTTTGAGGCTGGTATCGACGCTTCTGGCCTTGAGCTTCGTTGTTTTGGGGCTTTCCTGTTTCCTTTCGACAACGGTGCTTACATAAAGGAAATCCTTGAGGGTGACATTCACACTCATAATCAGAAGATGGCAGGGCTTCCTACGAGAGACCAAGCGAAGACTATGATCTACTGCATGCTCTATGGTGGTGGTGACGGTAAGCTTGGTGCTGTCATCAATGGTACTGCTAAGGATGGTAAGGCTCTTAAGGAAAGATTCTTTAAGGCTGTCCCTGCATACAAGAAGCTCTGTAGCTCTATCGATAAGGCTCTTGTTGAATCCTCTGAATGGGTAGGTAATACTCAAAAGATAAAGTGGAGGAAGCGTGTGCATCCTGATTGCCCTACTCTTAATATTTCTCATCATATTCTTGGGCTTGATCGCCGTATTGTTTATGTACGAAGCCCTCATTCAGCGTTAAACACTATCCTGCAGTCTGCAGGTGCCCTAATTTGTAAGAAGTGGGTGTGTCTTGTTGAGGAGAATATGCGTAAAGCAGGCTACAAGCACGGTTGGGACGGAGACTTTGCCATGATGGCTTGGGTGCATGATGAAGTACAGGTAGCTTGTAGAACCAAAGAAATCGCAGAGGATTGCGTAAGGATTGCTCAGGAGTCTATGAGACAGACTCAGGAGTTCTTTAAGTTTAATTGTCAGTTGGATACTGAAGGTAAAATTGGAGATAACTGGTATTCTTGCCACTAAGGAGTAATTATGATGACTAAAAAGATTAAGATCGTTTTCAAGTATGACCATGATGAATATGGGAATTTCCTTAATGCTCGCATTGAGACTCCTAAGGGAGTCCATTGGCTCTACGACACCACTACTGAGGAAGCTATCGTTGAGGCTCTTAAGTATGTCAATGTAAAGCTTGAAACGGACTATGACTTTGGTGATGATGAGGAGGACTACGAGTAATGCATAAGTATCTTATGTTCCTTGGATATATTGACGCTCATTCTCCTAAGCTTCAGTCTGACTTCTGTCGATACAAAGCTAAGCTTATAGCTGAGGCGGCATCCCGTGGTCACATTACGTGCTTCTGCTTTGGTAAGCCTACTAACAAGTGGCACCTGACTGCTGAAGGTTTTGAGCTTTATAACTCCAGTAAGGATATCTACTATGGTCAAGTTATTGATTGATGGGGACATTCTTGCCTATAAGGCATCCTCAAGTGTCCAAAAGGACATCGACTGGGGTGATGGTCTTTGGACTTGTCATGCCTACCTTGAGGATGCAATAGAGCAGTTTAAGAACCTTTTGGATGGCATTTTGTTTGCCCTAAAGGAAACTACTCTTGAAGATTATTCTATTTCAGATATGATGTTTTTCTTTTCTGATGAAGATAACTTTAGAAAACATTATCTTCCTGCATATAAGAGTAATCGAAAGAATATCCGAAAGCCTACCTGCTATAAAGCTTTGGTAGAATGGGTCTATAATAACCACGAATATACTGTAGTTAAACCTATTAAATATCTCGAGGCTGATGATGTAATAGGCATTTATGCTACTACCTATAAAGACACTATTATCGTGTCTATGGACAAGGATTTTAAGACTATTCCATCTAAATTCTTTGACTTTGGTAGAGGTGAATTTAAAGACATTACTGAAGATGAGTCAAAGTATTGGCTCATGTATCAGACACTCATTGGGGACACTACAGATGGATATAAGGGGTGTCCTACGTATGGCCCTGTGAAAGCTAAGAAGCTCCTTGATGCTACTCCTGTGGAGTCCTATTGGGATGCTGTGGTCAAGGCTTATGAGAAGCAGGGACTCACTGAGGATGATGCTATCCTGCAGTGTACGATGGCTAGGATTCTCCATAAGGAGGACTTCCTTAGGTTCACTGAAGGTGAGCTTCCTCCTTTGTTTAATCCGAGTAAAACGTACTCTTAAAATACACAAGCATTAAAACTTAAAAGGTACACTAGTAGACTGAAAGGAATACATAACTATGGAAAAACCTGAAAACGTGGTTGACATTGATGAAGATTTCCCGTATATACCTAAGGATCTCCTTGAGAGAATTCAGAAGGACTTTGATATCCGTAAGATGATCTGGTACTCTGATGACCGTAATCTCCTTATGGGTATCCAACAGGTTATCTCTTATCTTGAAGATCATTATAATAAACAATCTAATTAATGGAGATAACTAACTATGGGTGCTCTTTTTAAGAAGCCTAAGGTTCCTGACATTAAGGTCAATGCTCCTGCTATTGAGAACCCTGTTCTTGAGCCTGAGGCCCCTGAGCTTGGAGCTGAGGAGACTGAGGAACATAAAAAGAATAAGGGAAAGAAAGCCTTAAGGATTGACTATGTTGGTTCTGCACGAGGGACTAATCCCCTCTAGTAAGGTCTATAAGATTTGTGTCTTAAAAGGTAAAGAAGACATTAAGATCTTAGATTATATTTTTGATAAGGGAATTGAGCTGATTAAATATAATCCTAATTCCCTTCCGTTTGTCTCTAAGTATTCTAATAAAGATATTGTCTATGATTTTCTAAAGCAGATTGTCTTATCAGAAGATAATAGTGGTTATTGTGTACTTAGTTGCTATGATAAGGATATGGAACTCGTGGGTGCATCCCTAGTGTCTTGGGGGAGTCCTTGGTATGCACCTACGAGTATCCAAGTCATTAACGAAGAATGCACTGTAGCTTTTAAGCGAGGTGTTGGTTTAGCTAGAGCCTTGGCACATGTCTTAGAAAAGACTGCCAAAGATAAAGGCTTTAAACTGGTAATGTTCTCTAATGCGAATCTCCCTAATAGAAAGATGTTGGAGAATACCTATGAGAAACACCTAGGTTATTCTTCATACAAGACTTTTTATAAAGAAATTATCTAATTTATAGGAAATTTAATAATGGGCTGGTTTAAGAAAGCCTTTAAGAAGGTAGTTAAGGTTGGCACTTTTGGTGCTTACCGAGGTGGTGGCTCTGGTGGTGGTGTGGTTGAAGCTCCTACGCCTGCTCCTGAAATTACTCTCAATCAGAAGGATGAGGGTGAAGCTAAAGAGAAGGTTGAGAATGCAAAGCTTAAGGCTCGTAAAGGTAAGAAGGCTTTGAAGATTTCTAAGAACGAAGCACCTGCTACTGGTGTTGGACGTAACATTGTCTGAGGATTGGTAATGGACGGTTGGGATGGCGGAAAACTCTGAACATACTGCAGGTAATATCCCTCTTGAGGGTGCTAAAGTTACCTATGACAAATTAACTACTGATCGAGATCCATATACTCAGAGAGCTGAGAAGTGTGCAACCTATACGATTCCTATGCTTTTCCCTAAGGAATCTGATGATGGTGGTACGAACTATACCACCCCATATAATTCTGTAGGTGCTAGAGGTCTTAACAATCTTGCCTCTAAGCTTCTCTTGGCTCTCCTGCCTCCGAATCAGCCCTTCTTCAGACTTGGGCTTGACTCTGAATCAACCATCATGCTGAATGAATCTGGTGATACCCAGATGAAAGACAATATTGAATATGGTCTTTCACTTATGGAACAGCAGATGGTTAAGTATATGGAGTCTCAGTCTCTTAGACCTACTCTCTTTGAAGCAATCAAGCAGTTGATCATTGCAGGCAATGCTCTCTTGTTCCTCCCTCCTGCTGAGGGTGGCATGAGATGCTACAGCCTTAGAGAGTACGTTGTACAGAGAGACACTATTGGTAATGTCCTTCAGCTTATTGCTAAGGACACCGTAGCTAGAGGCTCACTCCCTGATAACATTCAATCATTGCTCCCTGAAACTGGTGACCAATCTCTTAATGAGAAGGTGGATATTTATACTCATATCTACAGGGTAGCTGAAGGGGAAGGTTATCATTGGGAATCCTATCAGGAAATTTCAGGTGAGACTATTGCAGGTTCCGAACAACAGTATCCTGCAGGTAAGACTCCTTGGATTCCTTTGCGATTCTCCAAGAAGGACGGTGAACATTATGGTCGATCCTTCATTGAGGACTATTTGGGTGACTTGATCTCTCTTGAGAATCTCTCAAAGGCAATCGTAGAGATGTCTATGGTTGCATCTAAGGTTCTCTATTTGGTTTCTCCTGCTTGTCAGACTAACATTAGAGCCTTGGCTAAGGCTGAGAATGGTGCTTTTGTTAGAGGCAGACAGGAAGACGTCATTCCCATGCAGTTGAATAAGAGCATGGACATGTCTACTGTGTTGACTACAGCACAGCAGATTGAATCTCGCTTGTCTTATGCATTTCTTTTGAACTCTGCAGTTCAGAGTGGTGCGGCAGGTAGAGATAGAGTTACTGCAGAAGAGATTAGATACGTTGCAGGTGAGCTTGAGGACACCCTTGGTGGTGTCTATTCACTTTTGTCTCAGGAGCTTCAGTACCCCTTGGTTGGTTGTGTCTTTAATCAGATGCAGTCTCAGGGGTTGCTCCCTGTGCTTGATGAGAGTATCGCTGAAATTGAACCTACGATTATTACTGGTGTTGACGCTCTTGGTAGAGGTCAGGACCTTAACAATCTTGCTCAGGCATTGCAGATCATGCAACAGTTTCCTGAGTTCTTGCAGGCTCTCAATGTAGGCAACTTAGCTACACGTATCTTTGCGGCGGCTCATATTGACGCTACCGGTCTTGTGAAGACTCCTGAGGAACTTCAGGCAGAACAGCAGGCCGCTATGGAACAGTATGCACAACAGCAGGGCATTGATGCCTCTGCTCAGATTGCTACTGAAGAAGCTAAACAACAAATGGAATAATCAATAATGGAAGACAATTCTCAAGTTTATGATACGCCAACTCTTCAGCAGGAAGCTGAAGCTAACAACATTGAAATCATGGAATCTGGTACGGATCAGATTCAGTATGATGACAATTTTGGAGGTGTTCCCCCTGTCAAAACTGAGGGGGAAGAACCTTCCAACAACACCGAAGGTACTGCCGAAGAGGGTGAAGGATCTACAGCGAAAGAAGAAGAAGGTGAGAAAGATCTTCAGGAAGAAGTAGACAAGCACAGCAAGGCAGTTAATTCGATTAAGGAAGACCTTAAGAGTAAGGGTGTGGATTTCAACAGTGCAGTCAAGGAATATGAAAAGACTGGTTCTCTTTCTGAAGAGACTGTTGAAGCTCTCAATAAGGCAGGTTATCCACCTGAAGTTATTGAAGCCTTTATTGAAGGTCGCATTGCTATGGAGGAACGTTTCACCAACGCTATTTATGAATCCGTTGGCGGTGAAAAGGAATACCGTAGCATTGTTAACTGGGCATCCCAGAATCTAAATAAGAAATCCATTGATGCCTTTAATCGGGCTATCGATAACAACAACATCAATGCAATTACTCTTATGCTTGACGGTATGAAGGCTAAGATGATTGCTAAGATGGGCACCGCTAATAAGTCTATTCATGGTGGTGCATCAGCTCCTAAGAATTCACCTAAGGGTTACTCTACGAAGACAGAGATGATCAAGGCTATGTCTGATCCTCGCTATGGTCGTGATCCTGAGTACACCCGTATGGTTGAACAACAGATGTGGGCAACTAATATTTAAAACTTTAATAACAACAATCTTTATTTAATTTTTAATAGGAAACTATAAACAATGGCCGCTCTTGATGCCTCTGGTATCTCTAATCCTGGTAAGAATCTTTCTACAGGTGATCGCGATGCTCTCTTTATGAAGGTCTTTTCAGGTGAAGTCCTGACTGCCTTCTCCCGTAACACCGTGATGATGTCTCGTCATCAGGTTCGAACGATTGATCACGGTCGATCTGCTTCGTTCGCTGTTATGGGTCGTACCCGTGCTAAGTATCTTGCACCGGGCAACTCTCTTGATGATCAGCGTAAGAAGTTTGACCACACTGAAAAGGTCATCGCTATCGATGGTCTTCTTACTGCTGACTGCCTCATCACTGATATTGATGATGCTATGAATCACTATGACGTTCGAGTTGAATACTCACGTCAGCTTGGTGAAGCCCTTGCTCAGTCTGCTGACTGTGCTATTATCAATGAACTTGCCAATATGGCCGCTAAGGATGCCGCTGTCAAGGAGAATATCCCTGATAATGTTACCGGTACTGATAAGGTGAAGGGTACTGGCAAGGCTTTCGAATTTGCTACGGGTCTTGAACTTTCTCAGTCTACTGCGTATGGCAACAAGATCATTGAAGGTCTCCTTGCCGCTCGTGCCGCCTTTACGAAGAACTATGTCCCGATGGGAGACCGCTACTGCCTGCTCACGCCTGAAGGCTACTCTGCTCTTATCAAGGCTCTTATGCCCGACTCTGCCAACTATCAGGCTCTCTTCGATCCGAACTCTGGTAAGCTCCAGACGATCTGCGGTTTCGAAGTGATTGAAGTTCCGCACCTCCTCAACGATGGTGTGGATGGCAAGCATACGCTCTCTACGAAGTACGCTGCCGCAGTTCTTCAGGGTATCGTGTTCCACCGCTCTGCTGTTGGTACAGTTAAGCTGAAGGATCTCGCTATGGAACGTGCTCGCCGAGCTGAATATCAGGCTGATCAGATCATTGCCAAATACGCGATAAACTAACCTGTCGCGTAATCTTTTCTAAACAACGGGAAACTCTTTATAGACAACCCGATTGAAGCCAATTAACTCATAAAACAGTATAGGTATATACAAAGATGAGTAAATATAATGAAACTCTAAATAAATATGTTGCAGGTTTCGCCGATGCTGACGGAGCCATTTCTTTCCACTTTAATAAAACTGTAGATGGATTCTTTCGCATAGGTCTACAGTTTGGAATTACTCAGATTGATAATCGAGGTAGAGGGTTTAAACTCCTACAGTTCCTAAGAGATGCTTACGATGTAGGCAGTGTCACTGATGTAAAATCCAAGAATCAAAAATATTGGAAAGTAGCAGGTAAGAATGACTTAGAGAAGTTCTTGCCACACATCATTAAACATATGGTAATCAAAGGCAAACACTTTCAGAGAATGCTTGAAAAGCGTAGAGAGCTCTCTGGGGTAAACTTGACTCAAGATCAGGTAGATGAATTAAGAAGGTTTGCTAAAGAATCTAGGGCTGATACAGGGCCTACTAGATATAAGAAGAACGCTAGTCCTGCATGGTTGGCAGGGTATATTGATGGTGACGGATATCTTAGGCACTCAGAAAGAGAGCATTGGCTTAAGATCCATGTACAAAAATCCGATGTATGTTCTGTAGAGTTGATACAGAGAACTTACGGTGGTAAGATCTACAAGACAACTAAAGAGAACATAAAAGAGTTTCGTTTAAACTTTGGTGCATCATTCTACGGAATTGCTACTAAAGTATTAAAGGCAATCATTCCACATCTAAGACTTAAACGTCATGATGCAGAGATGATCCTTTATTGGCACAAGCAACGACTAAATGAAAAGAACCCTAAGGGGTAAGCGATAGTCTAGCTAACAAATATGTTAGTTTGGGGCCACGGTGGTCTTCGTCCTGAAGCTGTTGGTGTCTTTGTTCAGACCGCTCAGGTCGAATAAATGACTCTTGACAGAATCCACGAGGCTTATAGCAATACGTTCTTCTGTCAGTTAAGCAAGTGGGGTAGCACCCTCTCTCTTGAGGAGGCTAAGGCTCTTGGTCTCCCTATTGACGAACCTAAGGCTCGTGTTAATGGAGAGAAGGCTACCCCCACTAAGAGACCTGCTAGAAAGCCTAAAAACAATAACAATAAGGAAGAGTAATGATTATTACACCTAGTAATGAACTTGATGCTGTAAATGAAATCCTGTCCTCTGTAGGCTCAAGTCCTGTAAACTCGCTTGAGGACGACCTTAATGTGGATGTATTGAATGCTAAACGCATCCTTAGTGCTGTGAGCACCGAAGTTCAATCTAGGGGTTATCGCTTCAATACTCTTAATAATGTTTATCTTACGCCCGATTCTGATACTGGGCTTGTGCCTTTTGCTCATGATTATATCAGGGTGTTTTCTTCAGGCTATAAGCTAGTTAACAGATCGGGCTATTTTTTCGACCTTGAGACGGATACCAATGAGTTCCCTGAAGGTCTTACTGTTACAGAACTTGTTAAGAAGCTTCCATTCGAAGAGCTTCCCGTTGTCTTCCGTAAGTACATTACGGTGAAAGCCGCAAGAACCTTTCAGGTAAAGTACCTGACTAGTGCAGATATTGATGCTTCACTTCAGTATGAAGAAGCTACTGCTTATGCAGACATCGTAGACTATGATCTTATGTCTGGTGAGTACAATATCTACAGTGGTGACTCGTTTATCTCTCAACAGATTCAGAGGAGCTAAGGTATGCCTTTGGTTTCTCAAAGTGTACCCTCATTCAAGGGTGGAGTCTCACAACAGCCTGACATTATCAGATTCCCTGATCAGGTTACTGAGCTTATCAACGGTTTCCCTAATGAGGTTGAAGGTCTCCAAAAGAGACCACCCACGATCCACGTTAAGCGTATCTCAGACAAAGTAGACGCCAATAAGAAGAAGTACCACATCATCAACAGAGATGAGACAGAGCAGTACATCCTTCAGTTAGGTAGTGGTGAGTTCCAAGTGTTTGACCTTAAAGGTAACGCTAGATCTTGCTCTTTTGAAACTGATGAGGATAGGCAATACATTACTGCAGATAACCCAAAGGAATCCCTTAAGGCTGTTACTGTTGCTGACTACACCTTTGTCTTGAACACTGAGAAGGTGGTAGACGCTGTAGAAGGTGAGTCCCCAGCAGGTAAAAAGGATACTGCTCTAGTGTACATCAAGAATGCCCAGTATGCTAAGACTTACGCCATTTATGTCGAAGGTAAGTATATATGCGGCGTTATTACCCCTGATGGTGGTGAAGCTAAGCAAGCTGTTCAGACTACTACTGCTTTTATTGCAAGAGGATTGTATGCACTTCTTAAGACTGGTAAGAGACCTGACGGTGGTGCACCTGACGTAGGGGGTACCTATGATGACCTGTTGAATCAGCTTGGTGGTAGAGCCTCTATGGGTTACTCTAGGTCTAGTGTAAGCATGAGTGGCTATAACGTAGACCTAGTCGGTGACTCTGTTATTACGATTCAGCCTAAGTCTGGTTGGGGTCCTCCTAATGTTCTCGTTAAGGACGGCTTTGGTAACCAGAACGCTATTGCCTACATTGGTAAGGTTACGGCTGTTAATAAGCTCCCTCCGATTGCGCCTGATGGTTACATCATGCAGGTGTCTGGGGAAAAGAATTCCGAAGATGATGACTTCTATGTAAAGTGGAATGACAAACATAAGGTGTGGAAGGAAACTGTAGCACCTAAGATTCCCACTAAGATTAACCCTAAGAATATGCCTCATGCCATTGTCAGAGAGTCTGACGGTAGCTTTAAGCTTAAGAAGTTACCTTGGGTAGACCGAGGCTCTGGTAATGAAGACACTAATCCTGATCCGTCTTTTATTGGTCGGCGTATTAATGATATTTTCTTTTATAGAAACAGACTAGGCGTAATTGCGGATGAGTCTATCATTCTTAGTTCAACCAACGACTTCTTTAATTTCTGGTTTAAGTCTTCAGCCGCAATTGCTGACACAGACCCTATTGACGTTTCAGTGTCTTCTAACAAAGTAGCTACACTTACACATGCAGTCCCCTTTGCTAGAGAGCTTATGCTTTTCTCTAGAGAAGGTCAGTTCGTCTTGTCTAGTGATGGTGTCATGACCCCTAAGAGTGTTAAGTGTGACCAAATCACTAACTTTGACTACAATCCTGCGGTTCAGCCTATCAGTGTCGGTCCAAGTATCTTCTTTGTCAACGACAGGGTTAACTATAGCTCTCTCATGAGGTATTACTCATTGCAGGACGTAGCTGACCTTAAGGATGCTGAAGATGTCTCTGCACACATACCTACATACATCCCTAAGAATGTCACTAGGTTGTCAGGTAACACCACTGAGAATGTTGTTACGCTAGTGAACACAGATAATCCTAATACTGTGTTCTGCTATAAGTTTATCTTGCAGAATGGTGTAAGTGGACAACAGGCTTGGTTTAAGTGGGTATTTGGATATAAAGGTACTGAAGTAGTCCTTGCAGAATTTGTAGGCTCAACTATTTACTTCCTTATTAACTCTCCTAATGGACTGTTCCTTGATAAGGCACAGCTTACTGGCAACACTATTGATTTTCCTGAAGAGCCTGTAAGACTCTTCATGGATAGAAAGATTGAATATAATATTCCTGAGAATGCTAAATACAGCGACTTTGAGGATTACACGGAGATCTCACTTAAGGATGTCTATGGGTATGCCTCTAAGCCCACAGGTGAATACTCTTATTATGTAGTTGCTAAGGACGGCTCCGTATGGGAGTTTGATGATTGGGACGAAGCTGAAGGTAAGCTTAGACTCTATGGTGACCATAGGGGTCAGAGTGTCTTCATAGGAATGTCTTATTACTTCTATACTGCCTTGTCTAAGCAGAGCATTAAGAAGTCTACAGACAGTGGAGGTGTTGTTGCAGAAGACGAAGGTAGACTACAGCTTAGGTATTACTGGTTTAACTACTCTAAGTCTGGTGTCTTTGATTGCCACGTTAATAATGAAATCAAGAACAAGCATTTCAAGTATCGATTCACAGGTAGAAACCTAGGTGAATCCAGAACAAAGCTTGGTGCTAATAACCTGTACACAGGTAAGTTTAAGTTTCCTGTACAGGATGACAACAATGAAGTTGTTATTAGCGTATCCTCAAACAACCCTCAGCCCCTTAACGTTATCTCAGGTGGTTGGGAAGGTCTTTACATTAGAAGGAACTCAGCAGTATGACGTTACTACCCCTCACTCCAGAACAGAATAACATCCTTTGTGAAATGGCTAAGTATGCTATTGAACATTGTGATGAGGTAGACATTCCTATTGAACACTTTATTCATGAAGGTGTTTACTATAGGACTTGTTTTGTTCCTAAGGATGTAGCTATTATTGGAGCTTACATCAAAATCCCTACTACTGTAATTGTCAGTGGGGATTGTTATGTTACCCTAGGGAATACTGTAGGGAGACTTAAGGGTTACAACGTCATTCAAGCTGAGGGTGGTCGTAGGCAAGCCTTTAGGGCACTTGAAGATACGCACATTACGATGTGCTTTAGGACTGATAAGGTTGACCTGAGGGAATGTGAGAAAGAGTTTACTCCAGAGTGGATGCTGTTAACAACTAATAGAAAGGAATTGATTAAAGAATGAGTGGTGTCGTAATCGGAGTAGGCGCCGCTATTGGTGCAGTAGTTGGTGGTGGTGGTTCTCTATATGGTATCTCTAAGCAGAACCGTAGTATGGTGAAAGCCTTCAAGAAGCAGATGCACTACTTGCAACTAAACTATAACTACAATCAGGCATCCCTTGACAGGCAAGAAAGATCCATGTATGACTCTGCCCTAGGTGAGTTGTTTTCTTTGTCTCTTAATGCCTATCAGAACAATTCACAGATTGAAGCGGCTATTGCTGAGACAGGTCTTGATGGTAGATCTCAAGATAAGATCAAGCAGACAATTAGTGGACAGACTCTAAGACAAGAGACTGCGACTAAAGAAGCCTATCTCAATGATGTGTGGAACGTAAGGTTCCAGAAGGATGCCCTTTACATCCAAACTAAGGCATCCGTTGAGCAAGCCAGGGATAACCTTAACAATAACCTTATTGGTGGCTCTAGTGCTTTCCAACAGTTCCTTAGTGGTGCGATCAATGGTGCCGCTATGGGTGCCGCTACTGCAGGTATTGGTAGTGCAGTTGGTGGTGCTCTTGGGGGTGTCACTTCTTCGGCCGCCACTTCTACTGCTACGGGTGCTTCTGCAGGTATCGGGGGTGCAGGGGCTGTTAGTACCTCTCTGGGTTCTGGCTTCCTGTCCTCTTATGGTCTTGCGGCTAATGGTGCAGTAGCTGGAGGAGCTACTACTGTCGCTTCTACTGGTGTGTCCTCAGGGGCACTGGCTGGTATTGGAGGGGCAGGTACTCTTGCATCTACAGGTATTAGCGGTGCATCCTCTAGTGCTTCTATTGCATCCAATACTGGTAGTAGCTTCCTAGGCAACGTAGTGGCTAATTACCAACAGTATAAGCCCTATGTTGACTTCATACAGCAATGGGCTAACTATTACAACTCTAACATTACCCCTAGAAAACGAGGAGGTTACCTTTACTAATGGCTTATAAAAATTCAGACGGTAATTCCTCCATTGCCAATCAGTGGGGGCAGTGGAGATATTTCTACTCTGCTTTGGATAAACTGGGTACGGCTAAGCCTGCTACAATTTCTATCAATGAAAATAATGTAACTATCCCAGAAGCAGACAATTGGCTTGAATGCTTTAAAGACGTTGCTAGGGCTGTTAAAGGTGGTTTTGAAGCTAAGAAGGAGTTGTCCTATAAGTTAGCTGATGATTACCTTAAGTCACATTCTCTTGAACAGTACCGTGAGGAGATGACCAAGGGTCTTGTGCCCTTCCAAGATGACCCTCTTGCAATGGCTAGACTTAAAGAGTCTCATGGTCAGATGCTGTTTCAGTACATCACTGAGGACTTTAAACGAAGAGTTGACACTAATGAATTTAAAGGAAAGGCTCCTGAAGAGGTTGACGCTGAGTTCTTTAAGTTCATGCGTGAGAATGTGTCTGATGTAGCCAAACAGTTTGGTTATAACTCTGACGATGTGTTCTTTAACAGGGGTGTCTTTGCTAACTCCCCTGCAGAACGCATCAAGATGATGACACGTCAGAAAGAAGTTGAACATAAGTTTAACGTTCAGGACATGTTCATCACCGAATCTGCTAAGGTTCATGCAATCATCCAGAATGGTGGTGATGCTGTAGCACTTGTCAGTGCCCTTAGTGAGATGGACCTTACCGTTGGTAGGTTCCTTGATCCCGAGCATCAAAATAAACTGTGGACTAGTGTCATCAGTTCTCTTGAGAACAGTCCTGAAGGCTTCTTTACTCTACAGCAACTTGCAGACTCTAAGGATCTACCGTTTGCTAATGGTGTAACCCTTAGGGAATACCTAGGCGAAGATGGTTATAAGACTTCCCTTATTAATGCTTATAACTATAGGTACAAAAGAGACACTAAGGCTTACCTTGACTACCAGAATGGACTTGATAATCTAGCAGATAGTGGCGAGCTTTCCGTTCTTGAGGCCATTAGAAACAGTGAACTGGAAGCTAATGGCAACATCCTTACGGACAGAGTAAAGGACATCGAAAAGGCTGTGGACAGGGCTAGAGAAGTCCAAAGAAGTGCTTTGAGAGCCACTGCTGTAAAGGCCCAAAATGAACAAAAGACTCTTATCAAGCAAAACCTAGCTAAGAAGTTTCTAAAGGACGCTTCACTTGGAAAGGAGCTTAAGAGTAGAGACTCTTCTGATCTCTCTTCAGACGACATAAATGTTGCCTTTGACGCTATGATCGAGAGTGGTGAACTCACTACTGAGGGTGCCCTTGGGATTGCTAAGAACTCTTCTGTTCCCTTTAGGGACAACCCTGCAAGACGTTATTTCAAGGACAAGGCTGAAGCGGCTAGTGAGAAGCTGACTGGTGTTACGTCTGATTATCTCAATAGTGGCATGAAGCCTGAGACTATTCCTAAGGAGCCCCCTGAGGAGATCACTCAGATGATTGAGTTGTACCGTACTGATCCTCAGGCTTTCTTGTATGCCACTGGTAGTACCAAGGGGTTCACTGAATCTATCCATGGTGCTATTCTTCTAATGGAAGGTGGTAGGTCTTGGGAAGATGTTGTAAAGAGAACTGCAGGCTTTGAAAAACTCAAGGCTGACTCTAAGGGAAGAGCAAAGATTGAGGGTCTTAGAATCAAGGTCAACACTGGTGTAACTGAGATCTCTAAGATTATTGGTACCGAGATTGATCAGACAGGCAAAGACTTCATCTACAATATGGCTTGCAGGTTTGTAGGCTCTGGGGAGACTCCCAGTAGAGCCGTAGAGTTGGCTAAGGATGTCTACAGAAATCAGTACGTGACTCTCCTAGGCACTAGTGTCCCTGCTAGAGTGTTCACCTCTAGATCTTATGGCAATGCTGATCCTAAGATGGCTAAGGAGCTATTTAGAGAAGAGTTCGACTATGGTGATGACTCCAAGTATTCTGTAGATTACAATGAGGAGTCTGGAAGACTTGTTGTGTATGAGAAGGGGACGTATAACTACGTCAAGTCCTACACGACTGAGGACATCCAACGTACTCTTGATAAGGCCGCTGAAAGAAAGGCTAAGGAGCTTGAAAAGAAAATGAATGAAACTGTCTTTGATAGACTTTCTGAACTAAAGAGTGGAACTGACTAATGAATCCTAGACGTAGTGCTTGGGGTGACTTCGAGAATACGGAGCATCCCTATGATGGTATCATTAAGGATACTGCTGAGAGATATGGCTTGAACCATACCCTATTCAGGCGACAACTGTATCAAGAATCACGATTTAACCCTAACGCTGTGTCTCGTGCAGGTGCTATGGGTGTTGGTCAGATCATGCCTAAAACTGCAAAGGCTTATGGTGTGACCGACCTTAGCACCCTTAAGGATCCCTTCTTTAACATCGACCTTGCAGGTCGTATTATGAAGGATAACCTTAAGTACGCTAATGGCAATCACTATGCGGCACTGGCCATGTACAATGGTGGTACTGCCGCAATGAAGAATTACCTTAAGGGGGACTACAAGAGCCTCCCTAAGGAAACTTGGAATTACATTGACACCATCGGTGATGATGACAGGTGGGGAGAACAGAAGGTAGATGAACCTGTCCCTACCGTTAATCCTAGTGAGCCCCCTAAGCAGGAGCCTCTTGAGGATTCCTTAAATCCTTCTGAGGATTCCTTAAATCCTTCTGAGGATTCCTCCTTGATTGATAGGGAGCCTGAATTTACTGATCTTGATTTGCCTGAGGCATCTAAGGAGATCAAGCCCTTTATCAAGGATCCTGTTGATGAGGATGCTGTAAGAGCGGCTCTTGCTAATACTACTAGGAGCAAGCTCATCGGCATCAGCTTTCGCTCAAAGCGTTGGGCTGACAATCGTTATGTCTATGACCCTTCTCAGGATACATCGGATGAGCCTCAGGTAGGCTTTGCAGGTGGCTTGAAGCACGGTTATGTACCTACATACCTTAAGATGTCCTTTGCTGACGGTAGCATCTTTGGTGAACAGTTTGTACCTTCGGATGAACAAAGAGGTGAAATCCTAGGCAAGGTAGGTTACAACATGGATAGGTACCATGCTGTACTCAATGGTGCTACTTCGATGGAGGATGTCGAAGAAAGACTTAAGATCAATGAGGAAGTAATCAAGTATAGACAGGCTGAAGCTAATGCAGGTTGGTTCTCCTCGATCACTTCTTCTATTGGTGGTGCTGTTGTAGATCCTTTGTCTTATGTCCCAGCACTTGGTGCGTATGGTATGGCAGGCAGGGTGCTCACAGGTGCCGCTTTGGGTGCTGTGTCTAATCAGATTGATACCTATGTGTCTGGTGCAGAACATGACCTCACGGAAGACATGCTTGTTGGTGCCATGTTTGGTGCAGGCATTGAGTTTGCATTCAAGGGCCTAGGTAAGGGTGGGCACTATGTAGGCGATACTGCTCGTAGAGCCAAAATCATCAGAGAGTATCAGGAGGCAGGTAAGGATCTTCCCTCTGAGGTCTTTGATGGTATTGGAGGTTCCACTAAGGTCGCTACGTCCTTGAACAACCTTCTTGACAACATCGAACGCAGAGTTCCCCTTGTGTCCACTAAGGGTGTCTTTCAGTCTCTTGAGTCTACTAACTTTAGAAAGTTCTGTGAGTCTGTCTTTGTAGACCGTGGTTCTGGTTATGTGGATGAGAACGGTGTTCACTATGCAACGAGGTTCCAAGGGCAGACTGTAGAGGAGAAACTTAGAGCCGCTCAGATTGACTTTGAGAACTTTGAGTCTGGCTATAGAGATAGCTTCAATAATCTCAGGAAGCTTGGACATAATGATGCAGAAATCAATCTAGCTATTTGTCAGGCTATTGAGAACGGTGTAACCCCTTCCAAGTTTGTAGGTAATGAAGAGTTCAGTAAGATCGTAGAGTCTACTAAGGATTTCCTTCAGAAAACCTCTAAGGTTGGCCAGAGGGGTGGTTATGTCCCTAGAGTAAGCGACCCTAGAAAGGTTGGTGACTTGTTTGACCCTAAGCTCCCTAGAGGGCCTCAGGTAGAGAGACTTGTTAATGAACTTTCTAAAGCTCTTGTTGATGGTGCACTTGCTAAGCCCGAAGTAAGACAGAGAATCCTTGACTACTACAAGAAGAATGTCTACGCTAAGCTCAAGGCAGAAAGGGAAGCACAGATTGCCGAGCAAGACAAGAAAAAGGACATCAAGTACCAAAAGGTAGCTAAGGCTTCCAATAAGATTATTTCTGACAAGGCCACTCAAGCCTCTAGAAGTATTGAGCGTATCCAAGAAAGAGGAGACGTTAGAGGTGACAATCTAGCTGATAAATACAATGAGCTAGAACCTGCCTACAATAAGGCTAAGAATAAGATCTTTGAGGATATCTCTAATGACCTTGAGAAGGCTGAAGCTGACTACAATAGTGCTGTTAAGGAAGCTAAGGCTAAATCTGAGAAGAAAACCAAAGAGCTAGAGAAAGAGTACACTAAGCTAGATAAGACCTCCGATGCCGACATTAATGCCGAAATCAACAAAGAGAACGCTCTTAAGGCTAGAGAAGCTAAGAAGGAAGCTCTCCTTGAGGCTATCGAAGCAGAAGAGCAGAGACTTAAGAATACCTTAGAAAACAAGAAGGCATCCTACGAATCTAGAGTAGAGAATATCCAGAAGAGAGAATCCGAGAGACTTAAGGAACTTGAGAAGAAACTCGTTAAGGATAGAGACTCTATTATTGAGAAGATCGAAGCTGTAGAGAAAGAAACTGCAGATAAGATCAAGGCTAAGGAACGAGAGGTTAGCGAAGTCCAGAGACAGCAACACAAGGCTCAGGACATGGTTAGACAGGAGAAGTTTGAGGATAATCTTGAACCTCTACCTGATGAGCCTGACTGGGCAGATGTGCTTGAATGGATGCAGAAAGAAGCTAGGGAAGATGCTCTTGGTTGGATCGACCAAGGTACTTCCATGGGTAGGGCTATCATCACTGATGGTAACATTGCAAACATCAAGTACGACCCTGATGTGACTAGAATCCCTTGGGATACCTCTGCTACTACCCGTAGTGGGTTGTCTATTGACAAGCTACGTAGAGATCCTCTTGAGGCTGTCCGTATGCACCATAACAAGGTTATTGGTGACAATATCCTCCTTAGTTATGGGTGTGAGAACTTGAGTGACTTTGAGAGCATGTTGGGTAAGATGTGGTCTGAGGAGGTTAATTCTGCCGTAGGTGGTAGAGTTGACGCTAAGAAGTTTGCACAGGCTCAGGAACAGCTTATCAACATGATCTACAATAAGCACCATAGCATGTCTGATGTTAATAGCTCTTGGCTTGGTGCTATGGCTGATGTCATCAGAAACCTTACGTTCTTCTCTAAGAATGCCATGATGGGTATGGCTAATCTCTTTGAACAGGGTGAGGCTATTAAACACTATGGTGCCCTGCAGTTCTTTAAGGGTGTTCCTCTTGTTAGAGAGCTTTTTGATAATTGGGCTAAGAATGGCATGACCAATGCAGAGATTAGACAGGCTCAGTCTCTTATCTTTGGTATGTCCGTAAGAGATACAGGTCTACTTAGAGACATTGCTACGGAATCTTTTGAGAAGCAACTACGTAGGTTCAATGGCGATAAGGCTAAGTCTATTCTTGTTGCGGCAACCGATACTCTTGCTCAGGCTTCTCCGTTTACTAAGTTCATTCAGAATACCGAGAACTCTATCGTAGAGGCTTCTCAAGGTATGTTCTTGGGTGAGCTTATTCAGTACGCTCATAACAAGTCTATTTCCAAGAAGGGCTTCCTTAATAAGGAGCTTATGCAACGTAATGGGATCTCTCAGGAGAACTTTGATAATCTACTGAAGATCCTTAAGGAATCCACTACAGTAGGTAAGAACAAGGAAATCACTATTGATAACCTTGATGCTATCCTCTCTAAGGATCCTGCCGCTCTTGCGACTCTTAGACGTATGGGCGACTATGTTGCTCATGAGGTAATCCAGAAGAACACCTTGGGTGACGCTTTCCTTTGGGAGGGTGCCCAAAAGAACCCGTTCATGCAGTTGCTCTTGCAGTTCAAGACGTTCGCTCTTAGATCCTACGATAAGAGACTTAAGAAAATTCTAGGTAGAATGGCTGAGGGTGATGCCCTTGGACAAGCCTATAGTATCTTCTTGTCTACCGCATTGGGTACCTTGGGTGCACTAACTAACACCCTTATTAACACCGCAGGCATGGATGAGGAACAACGAAAGGAGTACCTCAAGAAGACTCTAAAGTATGATTCTGAAGAAGGGCTTACTTTAGACACTGCTTTTCAGGCTGGTATTAATGGTGTTATGCGTTCTAGCGTCTTTGCATTTCCATCTTTGCTTCTCAACACCGCAGGTGTGAACACTGACGTTAAGACCACTACCGAAGGCTTCTCCTCTCAGAAAGAGAAGGATGAGCTGTATGGAGGCTTTGATGCTGACAAGTGGTTTAGAGACTTGGCTCCTGCATACTCGACCATCAAGTCTTTCATGGACATTGCAGGGTACTCTGCTAATGTAGCTCGAATGACCGGTGATGAAAACTTCACCGATGAGCAACTAGAGAATCACAAAGAGAAAGCTGTCAGAGCTATTCGTAATTCTACTAATATCCCATTCCTTAAGTGGGGTCTTTATAACACTCTATCCGATAAGGATGAATAACTAAAACAATGGCTTCTACTATTGCTTTTTATACAGGTGACGGTACTACTACTGACTTTACCGTCCCCTTTGATTATCTAGCAAAGAAGTTCGTAAGAGTGTCCCGAGGCACCACCATCTTAACCGGTGGTGACTATGGGGACACCTCAAAGGACTATTATTTCCTAGATAAGAACAAAGTCAGACTAAAGGTTCCCCCTGCAACAGGTGAGGAGGTAATTATTAGACGCTATACGTCAGCTACTGATCGTGTGGTGTCTTTTAAGGATGCTTCAGTCCTTAAGGCTAATGACCTTGATGTGTCTTCTGTACAGACTATTCACATTGCTGAAGAAGCTAGAGACGTTATCAATGATGCTCTTCTTAAGGATAAGCAAGGTAACTGGGACGCTAAGGATAAGCGCATCACTAACGTAGGTGCTCCTGTAGCTGATAATGATGCGATGACCTATGGCATCTACAAAGCTGATGCATTAGGTGCCCTTCACTCAAAGATTGCCGCAGAGAAAGCTAGAGACAGAGCTGTTGAAGCTGAGACTAACTCTAAGAAGTCCGAAGAGAATGCTAAGCTGTCTGAGACAAAGGCTAAGACTTCTGAAGAGAATGCTGTAAGTGCCTCTGCTCATGCTGATGAAGTAAGGACTGAGAATAGAGCTATCATTAAGGAAGCTAGAGAGATCATTGCAGAGGATCGGGTTCTCCATAAGGAAACCAAAGATAACACTGCAATCACTGTAGCAAGAGCTGATGAGGCTGTCCTTAGTGCTAAGAACGCCAAGGACTCTGAAGTTAATGCTAAGAAATCCGAAGAGGCAGTTACTTCAGTAGCTAATGTCATTGTCCCGATTGCTCCTGAGATTAAGGTAGTAGCTGATAACATTGATAGTGTTGTTACTGACTCAAATAGTATTGACAACATTAACATTGTAGGTAACGACCTTACAGGGTCTCTTTCAGATACTCTCTATGAGGACTATGGTGACTTAGAGAACCCAAGTGCTCCCTTACCGGCAATCACTGGTGGTAACATCAAGGTTGTTGCAGACAACATTGAGTCAGTCCGTACTGTTGCAGGCTTAGCTCCTGACTTTGAGACGGTTATTGAGTCAGTTAACACTGTCGCTAGTCTTACCACAAGAGCTGAGAAGGCATCTAAGAGTGCTGAAACAAGTGCTACTAATGCTGGTGCCTCTGCGACTAACGCTCAGGCATCTAAGGTGAGTGCATCAGGTAGTGCTAGTCTTGCTAAGGACTGGGCTAACAAGATGGATGGCACCGTTGATGATACTGAGTATTCTGCTAAGTATTATGCCAACAAGGCTAAGACTGATGGTGGTCAGGCGGTCAATCAGGCTGTTGCCTCAGCTGTCAAGCAGGTGACTGATGAGGGTACTAAGCAGGTTAACTTAGCTAAGGCTGAAGTAACTAAGGCTACTGAGCAGGCCAATATTGCTAAGCAACAGACTACCTTGGTTACTGCTGAAGGCAACAAACAGGTAACTAGAGTTACTGATGCAGGTACTAGCTCTGTAAAGAAGGTGACTGATGCTGAAGCTACCTCTGTGCAGTCCGTACAGGCTGAAGGTACTAAGCAGGTTAACTTAGCTAAAGCTGAAGTAACTAAGGCTACTGCTCAGGCTACCATTGCTACTACTAAGGCTTCTGAAGCTGAAGCTAGTGCAACATCTGCTAGTACATCAGCTGGTCAAGCAGATGCTAGTGCAAAGAGTTCTGCTAAGAGTGCTGAGTCAGCTACCACACAGGCTACTGCAAGTGCTAACTCAGCTAAGGCGGCTAAGCTCTCTGAAGACACTGCGGCTACCCATAAAGAATCTGCTAGTAGTTCTGCAACTAAGGCTAAGGCTTCTGAAGATGAAGCTAAGAAACAGGCAGACTTAGCTAGAAGTTATGCTAATCAGGCATCTACAGGTCAGCTTCAGTCTGACTGGAATCAGTCCAATAGTACTCAGAAGGATTTCATTAAGAATAAGCCTGATCTGAGTACCTATGCTACAGCCACAGCTCTTAGTACAGGTCTTGCAGGTAAAGCTAACAAGTCTCATACACATGCTGTAGCTGATGTGACCGGTCTTCAGACAGCTCTCGATGGCAAGCAGGTTAAGGGTGACTATGCTACCTCTAAGGATCTTGCAGATGGTCTTGCAGGTAAAGCTAATGCATCCCATACGCACACTATAGCTAACGTTACGGGTCTTCAAGCGGCTCTTGATGGTAAGCAACCTAAGGGGAGCTATGTGACAACTACAGCTCTTACAGATGGTCTTGCTGGTAAGGCTAATACAGCACATACTCATACGGTAGCTAATGTGACCGGTCTTCAGGATGCACTTAATGGTAAACTTAGTGTAGCTACTTTTGAAGGATTTGTAGATTATGGGGACTTAGGTACCCCTTAAAGTGAATTATGGCAATTAAACAAAGAAAACAATTAACTGGTACTACTGAACAGATCAATGCTTATGCTGGTGTTGAAGGTCAGTTAGTCTGGGATAAAACAAAGAAGAAGTGGGTGGGCATGAGTGGTACTGCTGGTACTAACTACCCCATGGCATCTGAAAGTCATACACACAGTATCTCTAATGTGACTAACCTTCAGAGTACCCTTGATGGTAAGCAACCTAAAGGGGACTATGCTACCTCTAAGGCTCTCACAGATGGTCTTGCAGGTAAAGCCAACACGTCGCATACTCATGCTGTAGCTGATGTGACTAACTTACAGACTGCTCTGGATAGCCTCAATGGTGGTAAGATTCCTAAGACTGGTGATAGGGGTGCTCTTGCAGGGTACTCCACAAGTGCTGAAGGTACCACTGTAGATGCCTCTGCTAAGGATTCACAATATGCTATCTCTGGGGTTGTTACTGTCAAGAATGGGGCTACAGGACAGGCTTGGACTAAGGTTGTGAAGATGTCAGCAGGTACTGTTACCTTGGAGTCAAACTGGACGTGGGTCAATGGTGAAGTTCCTAAGTTGTCCTTTCCGTGTCTTTTGATTTGTCATTGGAATAACGATAAGGGTATCGCAGGTGTTGTTAAAGGAGCGGATTAAGAATGATTAAATATAACTACAAGGGTAACCAGTATGATTGGCTTGATGATATCCGTAAGGTTATCTGGAATGAAGATCGTATGGTCTTTGGTGAATGGGATGAAGAAACTAAGAAACACTTTGGTGTTACTGAGGTAAATATTCCTGAACCTGAAGTTCCTCCTTATGTCCTAACTGATGAAGAACTTACTGAAAGAATCAGAAGAGACAGAGATGAGAAACTTAAGGAGACTGACTTCTTCGTTATGCCTGACTACCCGAGTGATCCTAAAGACCTTGAAGAAGTGAAGACTTATAGACAGGCTCTTAGAGATATCACAAAACAGAGGGGTTTTCCTAAAGAAGTTACTTGGCCTGAACCTCCGAGTGTATTCAAGAAGGATACCGATGGGATGGGGCTTAAGTTAGCTAAGGTAGGTCTCTAATGAGTATTGATAATAGTGAACTTCTGATGCTCCTTGGGGGTAAGAAATCTAAGTCATTAATTGGTATTGCAGGACAACAGGGGTTCGGTGTGGGGGTTTATGGAGGTGATCCTGCGGACTTGACTGCTATGGGGTTGGCTCCTATGGAAGGCTGTGAAGATCCTACTAGTGATAACTATGGGAATTACATTCACACTAATGGCTCAATTATGTGTTGTATTCCCGCGTTTTGTTATCGCCTTGGTAAGGCCACTGCGCCGTCCTACAGTCAAGATGGTGTGGATGCTTTGGAGATTAAAGACGCAACGAAGTTTCCTCAGTTTTCACATGACGCGGTGTTTTCCTCGCCTGACTTTGGGAATGACTGGATTCTTCACCGCGCTTTCGTGGATGGCAATAAGCTGAAAAGAGCATTCTTTATTGATAAGTATCTTTGCTCGAACGTTAACGGTCAGGCGGCCAGTGTGAAAAATGCCGATCGGCTGATGTGTTACGATGGTTCTACCAAAACTTATTACACAAAAAGTATTTCAGGGACAATTGGGCAGGCGTTTGATGCGATTACGCTGAGTCGTGCTCGCGGCGATTACTACTCGCTGGTTACGTGTTACCAATGGTCGGCTATTTCATTATTAAGTCTCGCACACGGACAGGCCGCAACAAGTGCAGACGCGTGTGCGTGGTATGATGCAAACCACAATACAAACTTCCCCAAAGGGGCGACAAGAGAGCATGGCCGGGACTACAACGATGACACTATTAGATACACGTCCCACTCTAACGGAAACATGTTCGTCAAAACTGGGTCGGGCACACCGTTTAATAAAACAACGCACAACGGACAAGCAAGCGGTGTTGCTGACGTAGCGGGGGTGTGTTGCCAGTGGACAATAGGAGCGTGTAATCCGGAACAAGCAGTTGTTGCGTTGATGAATACCACAACAACCGCCCACGAAATTACAAATGCTAACGTTATTAATCAAGAACTGCACACCTCTTATCCAACTGGATTTAGTGACGGACTAAAAGGCTTTAACGGGATTAGAAATGGCACCAGCGGTCTTAACTGGGTTGGTGCAGGCATTGTTCCTAGATCAGATTCAATAAGTACTCTATTTGGGGGCGATGGTTATCAAGAGTATTACGCCAGAACGAATGGCTTGAAGGTTGGTTTAGGGGGTAAATGGGACCTGTATGCTGGTATTTTCAGTCGTTCGTGGGCCGGCTTCTCAAACAACTACCACTGGTACAAATCGTCTTATTATTTTGGGTTTCGTTCGGCGGCCTATCCCCCATAACTAAACTAAAAACAACTAAAAATTCACCTCTAGGTTCTCCTAGAGTTCGTTGATACTCGACTGATGCCTAGTGCTCCCTCCACGATGAAATGGATTCTTGGAGGGAGTACGTTCTTGATTCTGCATCAGGCGGACACCCTCATCGGTAAGTATCTGCCTATGCTGAAACAGGTAGGTATCGTCGATGAGAATTGAGAAGGCTAATAAGTAATTTAACACACACACACACACATACACTATGGAAATTAACGTTATTAAGAAAGATGGCACTCGTGAAGACTGGTGCTTTGACAAGATCAAGGTAGCTATTGATAAGGCTACCAAGAGAGCTAATGCTAAATACCCTGAATGGAAGCTTTGGCAGATCGAAGGGTATATTGAGGGTATCCTTTATAATAAGACTGAAGTGACTGCTGAAGCTCTACATGGGTATGTCATTGATGCCCTCAACAGATACCTCCCTGAAGTTGGTAAGGCTTATCAGGAATATCGAGATTACAAGAACACCTACGCTAAAGCCTTTGAGTCTGTCAAGAGTGAAGCTGATACGGTGCTTCTCTTGGGAGACCGTGAGAATGCTAACTTTGATAGCTCCCTTATCTCTACTAAGGGTTCTCTAATTAAAGGATACCTGACTAAGGAATTGTATAAGCAATTCTACCTATCTAATAAAGAGAAGGAACTTGTTAAGCGAGGAGACATCTACATTCATGATCTTAGAGATATGATCTTTAATTCATTTAATTGTTGTCTCTTTGACATCGGTAATGTCCTTAAGGGTGGCTTTGAGATGTCCAATGTGAAGTACACGGAACCTACGAGTGTCCTTAGTGCCCTTCAGGTTATTGGTGACATTACTCTTGTGGCTACTGCTCAGCAGTTCGGTGGGTTCACACTTGCAGAGATTGATAAGGTTCTCCTTCCGTACGCTAAGAAGACCTACGATAACGCCTTTAAGAAGTATTCCGAACAATGCAACATGGAGTATGATGAATCCTGTGCAATGGCTATGGGGGATCTCAAGCGTGAACTTGAACAGGGATTTCAGTCTCTTGAACTGAAGCTCAACACTGTTCCGTGTTCTCGCGGTGACTTCGCATTCACTACGCTTACCTTTGGTACGTGGGATGTCATGATGGATGACCTTAATAGAGACATCATGCGTATGATTGGGGAGACTATCCTTAAGACTCGCATGAAGGGACATGGAGGTAAACAGGTGGTGTTCCCTAAGCTCGTCTTCCTCTATGATGAAGATAAGATCAAGGAAGATGAGGATCATAAGGAGCTCTTTGAACTTGCTGTGAAGTGTTCTAGTCAGTGCATGTACCCTGATTATCTTAGTCTCAACCATGGTAAGGTTGCAGACATCTACAAGCGTACTGGAGCTATTACCTCTCCGATGGGGTGCCGTGCATATCTCACTGAATGGTACGATAAGGAAGGCAACGCTATTACCATTGGGCGATGCAATATTGGGGCTGTGTCTTTGAATCTCCCGCTAATCTGGCAGGTTTCTAAGAAGGAAGACAAGGGCTTCTTTTATGTCCTTAAGGATCGTATGGAAGTCATTAGAGAGTTCTTTAAGAAACGCTATGATGCTATCCGCCATACTAAGGCGTGTACTAACCCCATGTGTTTCACTCAGGGTGGCCTCTATGGTGGTAATCTGAAGCCTGAAGATGAGATTGGTAGTCTTACTGAATACATGACTGCATCCTTTGGAATTACTGCTTTGAATGAGCTGTCTATCCTTGCTACGGGTAAGACCCTTAAGGAAGACTCTAAGTTTGCCAGCATAGTAGTGGATTTTATTAACGAAAATATTGAGGAATTTAAGAAAGAAGATGGCTACCTTTATGCTCTCTATGGTACTCCTGCAGAATCTCTTTGTGGGACTCAAGCTAAGCAATACCGTGAATACACAGGAGACAATCAGTTCGGAGATTATTTCACGAACTCCTTCCACCTCCACGTTAGTGAAGATGTAACCCCTTTTGAGAAACAGGATAAAGAGTATGAGCTTTTTCACAAATGTAATGGTGGCCACATTCAGTATGTACGAGTGGATAACCCTGATAATGTCGATGCAGTTAAAGCCCTTGTTCAGAGAGGTATGTCGATGGGTTTCTACCAAGGTGTCAACTTTGATGCGGCTTATTGTGAAGACTGTGGTTCTCATAGTACTAATGTTGGCAACACCTGCCCTCATTGTGGGTCTCACAATCTCTCTGTTATTTCTCGTGTTTGTGGGTATTTGGGTTACAGCAATGTCAATGGAAAATCTAGAATGAACGATGCTAAAATGGCGGAGATCAAAGATAGGAAGAGTATGTAAATGAATTACTCAGGTTTGAATACCTGTGATTCCTCCAATGGTGATGGACTGAGAGTATCCTTATTTGTCTCTGGATGCTCTCTCCATTGCAGGGGTTGCTTCAACAAGGATGCTTGGAATAAGAACTACGGTAAGGAGTTCACTGAGGAGACTATGGATACCCTCCTAGAGGCTCTCAGAAGCCCTTGGATCGAAGGACTAAGCATCCTTGGGGGTGACCCCTTGGAACCCTACAACGTGCCCTCAGTGAGCAGTATAGTGGCCATTGTGAAGGGGTTGTACCCTGAGAAGACCATTTGGATGTGGACAGGCAGGAAGTATGAACAAGTTAAAGATTTAGCACTCCTTAAGTATGTGGATGTGCTAATCACTGAACCGTTTATTGAAAGGAAGAAATGTTTTGGAAAGTACTATGGATCAAGTAACCAACATGTCTATAAGAGAACTTCAGTGGATGCTGTGGGTTTTCTTAGAGATGACTCACTCTAAGAATCAAATTGAACGAGACAAGGCTCAGAAGCTTTACAGAAAGTTCATCACTGAGGAATACAAAGAGTTGCTTGCAGAGAAGCCTTGTACTGCTAACGATTTTAAGGAACTCTGTGATCTCATTTGGGTGTGTGTCCAGTATGCTAATGCCTGTGGTTATGACATTGAGGCAGGTATGAATGAGCTTGTTAAAGAGTATTCTAGCAAGCTTTGGGATGATAAAGGCAACTTCTGTGCAACATATAGGGAAGATGGAAAGCTCCTTAAGGGTGCTCACTTTAAGAAGGCTAACTTTGAGAAGTTGATGAAGAGTGGCTGAGGAACAGCGTGGCTGATGAACAGAACAATATCCTAGAAAACATGGCACAAATCACTCCATCAGTGGCAGTGTCTAGTGCTGTTATTCTGGGGTTACCTTTAAGTGATTGGGTCTACATTGTTACTATTGTCTATACATTTGTAGGTATTTGCACGATGATTAAGAAGCACTGGATAGACCCTTGGTTAGAGAAGAAGAGAAAGAAATGAAATACAACGATCTTGAAGAACTATTGGGCAACCTCCAGAATGAGTTGCTTAACAATATGCTTGAAGACCTTAACAACCCTGAGAAGAGATCTCCACAGCTCTACAATGCTATCATTAAGGAGCTTGAACGTAATGGTATTAACTGCATCCCTAAAGCAGGTGATGGAGACGAGAATGCCCTTAGCAGACTCCTGAAGGCTACTAAGCAGAGATTTGAGGAGGACTATGGCTCAGCAAGCATCAACTAAGATTTGCTCAAAGTGTGGTAAAGAGCTTCCTGAAACAGAGTTCTATCCTCATAGAAGAGCAAATAGAATTAAGAGTGATGCTTCTATTGATGAGATTAAGAAGATCCTTAAGTATATGGAGGAACAAATTGAACGATAAAGAAGCAAAACTCTTACTCCCCTATTTTGAGAACTTTCCTTTGTTTTGTAATCTTGTTTGGAAATCTATTGGTTTGCCCTCATTGACCCCGATACAAACAGATATTGCAAAACTCCTGCAGAGTCCTCCGAATGATCGATTGATCCTTATGGGTTTCCGCGGTGTTGCTAAATCGTTCATTACTTGTGCATATGTTGTCTGGAATTTGTGGAGAGATCCTCAGTTGAAGATTATGGTGGTGTCAGCTAACAAGGAACGTGCTGACGCTAACGCTACATTCATTAAGAAGATCATCAATGAGTTGCCCTTTCTTCACTTCATGAAAGCTAGAGAAGGGCAACGAGATACACAAAACCTTTTCGACATTGGGCCGGCTAAACCCGACCATTCACCTTCAGTGAAATCAGTGGGTATTAAGGGTCAGCTTACGGGTTCACGTGCTGACATCATTGTAGCAGACGACGTTGAGGTGCCAAGTAACTCCTTTACTCAGGTTCTTAGAGATCAGCTATTCGAGCTCGTGAAGGAGTTCGACGCTGTCATTAAGCCGGGTGAAGGAAAGAAGATCCTCTATCTGGGCACCCCACAGAACGAAATGTCCCTCTATAATGAGCTACAGGAGCGTGGCTACACTGCTGTAATCTACCCTGCTAGATACCCCTATGATGACGCTCATAGAGCCTCCTATGGCGATAGATTGGCCTCTATCATTGCTGACAAATACGACAAGGATCCTAAGCGTTGGGCAGGTAAGCCTACAGATCCTACAAGATTCTCTGAGGAGGACCTACAGAAGCGTGAGTTGTCCTATAGAAAGGCTGGCTTTGCTCTTCAGTTCATGCTTGATACAACCCTATCAGACGCTGATAAATACCCTCTTAGGCTTCGTGACTTGCTTGTAGGTATGTTCCCCTTAGATGAGGCCCCGATGAAGCTAACGTGGCTCCCTGACCCATCTAAAAGGGTTCCGGTGTCTGAAGCTCCCATTATGGGTCTTAAGGGTGACTCATACTTCTACTATCATACTGCCTCGGGTGAGATTCAGCCCTATGCCTATAAGATGATGTGTATAGACCCGTCTGGCCGTGGCAAAGATGAGACGGGTTATGCAGTCTTGTATTACCTTAACGGGTACATCTTCGTTATGGAAGTAGGCGGTCTATTAGGAGGTTATTCAGACGTAGTTCTCAATAAGTTAGCTAAAGTAGCTAAGAAGTACAATGTTAATGAAGTGGTCATTGAAGGTAACTTTGGTGATGGTATGTACCTTAAACTCTTTGAGCCAGTCTTAAAGAAAACTTACCCTAACTGTGGACTAACTGAAGTCAAATCATCAGGTCAGAAGGAGCTTAGAATCATAGATACGTTAGAGCCCGTAATCTCTAACCATAAGATGTGTGTCTCCCCTGAATGCATCAGAAATGACTTCTCTACTGTCCCTGAATCAGATTACAAATATGCTTGCTTTTACCAACTTACTCGTATCACTGCTGACAGGGGTGCCCTTGTTCATGATGACCGTTTGGATGCTCTGGCAATCGGAGTTAAATACCTTGTGGACTTCATGGGTGTCGATGCGGACACTGGTATCGAGGAACTTACTGAAGAGTGGTTAGAGGACTCTATGGAGTCTTTCTATGGATTCGTAACTAACCATGTTGGTGGTAGTGTGCTTGTTACTGAAGACACTAAGTCTGGATCTAGAAACACCTCAAAAGGTATCAAAAGAGAGACTTCAGGATACAAAATTAAGTAGAAATACTGATAAGTGATACCAAAGTATTCTTTATTGATCCTGAAAGAATATAACGTACTGTTATAGACAAAAACACGTTCTGAATATAACGTACACTCTTAGAGGGGGCTGGGAAAGATAATATATAGGTGTATATAGCTCATATCCTAGCTCTACTAAGATAAAGGTATTATCTACTAGAGTCCCTTATAGGTATACTGAAGGTTAACCTAGGTTCCCTTATGGGGGTACTTAGGTTCCCTTATGGGAATCCTGTGGTGAACCTACAGATCCCTTATAGGGATGATCACTAATAACACCATTAACAATTATAATAACAAGAACATAGATGAATTGGACTAAGAACAAGGCTAGTACAACTAGCAAGTCTAGTACAACTAGCAAGGTGTTTATCACCATAAAGATAATCATCATCATTGTCCTATTTATCATGTCGTTGATGAATGGTGACTTAAGTATGATTGATGCTATCCTTAGGACTCTTGTGAGTTCCTTATAGGGTACCTTTAAGTTTTCCATAGTGTAAAGTGTGTATCCTAGGTTGTGTTCAACAACACTGTGTACCATAACTAGCCCTAGACTCTCCCTAAGTGTGGATTGTCTGGGGCTTTTTTTTCGATTCCTGTGCTAGCAGGGCTAGCTGTGCTAGCAGGGCTAGCTGTGCTAGCAGGGCTAGCTGTGCTAGCAGGGCTAGCTGTGCTAGCAGGGCTAGCTGTGCTAGCAGGGCTAGCTGTGGATAACTAAGGGGTCTCGATTGAAAAAATGGAGAAAATTTATGAACCCTCACGTTAATAAAAGATCGCATGCGTTACCCCCGTGGGGGCACCTCAGGGCCACCTCTCGTATCACCTTTGCACACAAAACAGATGATGTTTACCCACGGTGCCCTAAGGGTTAACCGAAGGACACTTTTTGGTATCTATAGAGGACTTTTGGTAATCCTGAGGGATTTAGTCAGGTATCTATGGGGGGGCTGTTGGTAATCCTGAGGGATTTAGTCAGGTATAAAAGACAAAATCTGTGGGGTGATGCTGTGCTAGCTTCGCTAGCTGTGGGCTACCCTGTGCTAGCTTCGCTAGCTGTGGTGATAGTTGTGGTGATAGTTGTGGTGATAGTTGTGGTGATAGTTGTGGTGATAGTTGTGGTGATAGCTGTGCTAGCAGGGCTAGCTGTGCTAGCTTCGCTAGTTGTGCTAGCAGGGCTAGCTGTGCTAGCTTCGCTAGCTGTGGTGATAGCTGTGTTATTGTGCTAGCTTCGCTAGCTGTGGCGATAGCTGTGGTGATAGCTGTGCTAGCTTCGCTAGTTGTTGCCTATATAAAGAATGCTAGATGTCGCACCTAGGGTTTCCACCTATATACAGTCATTTACGCATTCTTTAATATTCGCACTGTCAAGAAACAGTTAAGCTATTTATGGGGGATGTCACGGTTACCTACAAAAACAATATGGGTGAAACTGAAACATTTACTTGTTGGTACCTAACTGAGTAAATATATATGATCCCTTGAGTTATCAGGGATCACAATATATTCACTTAATAACCTAAGGGGGTCATTATGAAATACCATCTTAATACCTTTACGGATGAATCTGAGGCTACTAAGTATCCTAACAGCGTATCAGTGCTATACTGTGTTAATAGGTTTTTGATTATTGGAAATACTTACAGAAGCACAATACCATTAAAGTTACTCAAGAAACATATTAAGATTGTTAAATTGTTACTTGGTGACAATATCGAGGCTATCATTAAGGTTAACCATTAAACTACAACACAACACAACACAAAAGGGTTCCTAAAATGCACACTAATCACCCCACCACCAACATCATCATCTTGACAAAATTCATTCTCCCTTCGGGAAATTGGTTTAGTGGTTTCACTTGCAACCCAAAAGCTAAGACCGTTTGTTTTAACTACCGTGACAGAAGACGTGACGGGCAGATTGCGAGAAAATACACGATTAAATTCAATGATGAACTAAAGGTTACGGATATCATTGCTGTATCTATCCAAGGTAGCAGGATTGAGCACTTTGGGAACTGCAGGGCTGAAAAGCTCTGTAGAGAGCTCCTCATGAGGGCCCTAAATTCTCAAAAGCAAAAAGAACAAGAAGAAAAACAAGAACAAGAAGAAAAACAAGAACAAGAAGAAAAACAAGAACAAGAAGAAAAACAAGAACAAGAAGAAATCCCGCATTTTGAAGAATCTCCCGCTAAGTGGTGTCTCGGTCCTATTTGCTTCGTAATAATGTTCCTAGCCTATTTGGGTGGTTTATTTATCCTTGCGATATATAACGTAAGACTTTGACAAATATTTCATGCTTAAACAACAGAATAGCAGGAAATAATACTATGACTATTGAAGATATCACTGAAGCTATAGCGGAAAGTTATAGTGATACGGATCAGTGGGAAGCTACTGATAAAGCTAAAACTATTATGA
>SKEO01000358.1_pt1 | contig 44590 bp, 39 predicted proteins | sample 4826801 | NCBI WGS metagenome assembly SKEO01 (sample SAMN11008807, study PRJNA524170) | human gut metagenome | biome: Human fecal sample; material: Feces; isolation source: fecal sample from pouch patient p3 | host: Homo sapiens | place: Israel: Tel-Aviv | collected 2016-02-25 | reverse complement strand
GGAAAAGATATGTGGTGGAGGCGAACAGCCTCGCCCTCTCCGCAAAGTTTCCGGTTTCGCCAGAGGCTCCCCCTTTGAGGAAAGACTTCCCCCGGTCCGGGGGAAGATGTCGCGCAGCGACAAAAAGGGGAATCTGGCGAGCGAATGCGAGACTGAGAGGGCGAGCCAGCTAAAACAAAAACCACCTCTGATTTTTGCAAATCAGAAGTGGTCAGATGTACATTATAAGGTTTCCAGCAGCTGCGGCAGCTGGGCCAGATCGTCGATGACGTGGGGGCATACCGCTTCCAGCCGTTTGCGGGACTGATGCCCGCCGGTGTAGAGCACACACCCTGTGCCCAGTGCAGCGGCAACCTCGGCGTCGTGCTGAGTATCGCCGACCATTACGCAGGCGGCAGGGTCGATGCCGCTTTGGGCAAGCCAGTTCCGGCCCACCTGCACCTTGCTGACGCCATAGATGTCTGCAAGGCCGAGCAACTCGGTAAAATAGCCCTGCAGGCCCCGCGCGGCCACCTGCTCGATCAGGTAGTCCCGGCGGGAGGCAGACAGCACGCTCTGCCGCCAGCCCCGGCGCGAAAGCTCGGCCAGCGTCTCGGCAGCGTGTGCAGAGGGGGGACAGGCATCCACGCCTGCGTTGTAGTGCGCCATAAAGCACTCGGCCAGCTCCGGATAGGGATGTCTGGCAAAGTCGAAGCCGGCGCGGATGTAGTATTCCTCAATGGGAAAACCGAAAATTTCCCGGTAGGCGGCAAGATCGTACCGCTGCGGATAGCCGTGAGTCTCCAGCATCCAGTTGAGACAGCCGTGGGTGAAGTCCAGATCATCCATCAGGGTGCCGTTCCAGTCCCAGAAGATCATACCGTTTGCCTGCATGGAAACCTCCGATTTTTAGAAGCCGTTTTCCGCGAACGGATCAGCGCGCTGCGAAAACAGCGGCTTATTCTGCTGCAAAGAGCTCGTTCAGGGCCTTGCTGCTCTCGATGATCTTCACCAGCAGCACACCCAGAACAGTGCAGCTGATGAGCTCGCCGATGCCCACGGAGATGCCGTTGGTGATGCAGGCCAGCCAGATGGGAGCGCTGGAGGTGGGGTCCGGGAACATGACGGCGATCTCAATGCCGATGATCACCGCATTGAACAGCACCGGCGGCAGGGAAGCCGCTACAGCCAGACCCTTGAAGCGGATGTTCCGCAGCTTGTAGGTGACAAGGCAGGCCAGCAGGGTGGCAAGGGTGCCAAAGATGACATCCACGATGGTGGAGCCCAGCAGGTTTGCCAAAAAGCAGCCCAGTACCACACCGGCAATGTACTCGGCACCGAACACCGGCAGCAGGCAGAGCGCCTCAGCCACACGCACCTGTACCGCACCATAGGAGAGCGGCTGCAGGGCCATGCAGAGCACAACATAAATGGCTGCGACCACGCCGCAGCGCACCAGTTTACGGATGGAAGGATTCTGATTCATGATATAATACTCCAGCGGGATGATTTTGACCGCACAGGGCCGCCAGCCCCTGTGGGTTTGGCCCGGCATGGTTCGAGACACACCGGGGAGCCTAAAATCCTAAGTTGCTCTGAAAGGATACCGCGCAAAAAGCACAGCAAAAGGCAGTATAGCATAATTTTTGGCAGATTGCAACGAATTTTCGCAGAATCAGGTAAAGATGCAGTTTTTGGTTTGGACCCTTCCGGTGAAAAAGAGGTTCCGAAAAGCCCGCAGGCTTTTCGGAACCTCAAAATAAAAATAAAATTACCGCTGAAATAGCCAGAGCGAAAGCGGAGGCTATTAAAATCGTGTGTTACCCTCTGGGATGGCCGGTATATACCAGAGCCACCGTGTCGGGGCCGGTGTTGGCGGAAACAACGCCGCCCAGCTCAAACACCAGCAGCGGCGGCTTGCCAAAGGCCCTGCGGCAGGCCTTTTCCAGATCTGCTGCCTGCGGGATGTTCGTGTGGCCGATCATATAATCAAAGTCCTCTACGCCCTCGCAGCGCTGTTTGCACAGCTCCACCATGGTGGGCACCACCTTGTCATCGCCGCGCACCTTGGCTTCCACCCTGGTCTTGCCGTCGATCAGCGTAATGATGGGACGAATGCCCATCAGCTCGCCCATGACGGCGGCAGCGGCAGAGATGCGTCCGCTCTTTTTCATCTGCTTCAGGCTGTAGGGTCCCAGAATGACCTCCATGCAGTCCATCTGGGTCTCGAACTCATGGATCACATGGCTGATCTCTGCGCCGTTCTTCAGCTTGCGGGCCATTTCGCACAGATACCAGCCGAACACCATGGAATAGGTGTGGGGGTCCAGCAGATGGATCTTCAAGTGGTGCTCCGGGCGCTCTTCCCGCAGCATCCCCTGCGCCATGAGTGCGTTGTTATAGGTGGAAGAGCCGGATTTGTTGATGGGAACATGGATGACGTCGGTATAGCCCTCATCCACGTACTGGCAGTATTTTTCACAGAACTGGATGGGAGTGATGGCAGCAGTGGAGGGCACGCCCTTAGCGGCACGCATCTTATCGTAGAATTCGGTGTTGGTGCAGCTCTCACGCTCGATATAATCCACATCATCCAGCAGGATGTGGAAGCTCATGATGTCAATGCCGTATTTTTCGGCCATCTCCTGCGGGATATCGCAGGAGGAATCGGTCAGGATCGCGATCTTGCTCATAATTTCCCTCATTTCCATTGGTAATCTCGTAAATGTCCGTGGTCCAGAAGCTCCGGAAAGTCCCACTGGCGCAGCACCTCATATACGCCTACAGCCACACTGTTGGAAAGGTTCAGGCTGCGGCAGGTATCCCGCATGGGCATCCGGATACAGTGCTCCTGATTGGCCGCAAGCAGTGCTTCCGGCAGGCCGGCGTCCTCGCGCCCGAACACGAGATAGCTGCCGTCCGGGTAGCTCACATCGGTGTAGCGCTGGGGTGCCTTGGTGGTAAAATAGTAATAGGGGCCGCTGTTTTTGGCAAAGAACTCGTCCAGACTGTCGTAATAGCTGATGTCGAGGTAATGCCAGTAGTCCAGCCCCGCGTGCTTGAGTTTTTTGTCATCGATGGCAAAGCCCATGGGGCCCACCAGATGCAGGCGGCAGGCCGTGCAGGCACAGGTGCGGGCCACATTGCCGGTGTTCTGTGGGATGCGCGGCTCCACAAGAACGATGTTCAGAGTCGGTTTTTCGTTCATGGGTCGGTCTCCTTATTCGGTCACGGACACAGGGCACAGGCGCGGCAGCAACGGCTCGAACCAGACGCCAAAGCGGGTATCCTGTGCGGCGGGAGTGCTCTGGATGGAAAGCGCCACGAACTCGGCGGCGTTGTCGGCGGCGGCACTCAGGGCGTTGCCCTGCAGCAGCGAGCCGATGAGCACGGCACCGTACAGATCGCCGGTGCCGGGAAAGCTGCGGCTGATGTGCAGTTTTTTGACCAGAAAGCGGTCTCTGCCGCTGCCTGCGCAGCCGATGTACTTGCCCAGCGGCAGGCCGGTGACGACAGCCCCCGGGGCCAGAGTGGTCAGCTCGTCGGCCAGAGCCTGTGCAGCCTCGTCGGTGAGCGGCTCGGTGCACGGCTCACGCTGCAAAAGCAGCTGCGCCTCGGTGTAGTTGGGCAGGATCAGGTCTGCGGACTGGCACAGCGCGCGGATGCGGTCGATGAGGGCCGGGGTGACGGTGGAATAGGCCTTGCCGTTGTCGCCCATCACCGGGTCCACCACCTTTTTGGCAGCGGGCCAGTACGCAAATGCTTTTTCGGCCAGCGCTACCTGTGCCTCGCCGCCCAGATAGCCGGTATAGATGCAGTCAAACTCCACACCCAGAGCGTGATAATGCTCCAGCGCCTGCTGGCCGTAGGCAGAGCCGTCCAGCCGTGCAGGGGTGCCCAGACCGCCCGTGTGGGTGGAAAGCACTACCGTGGGCAGGGCTACCGGCTGCACGCCCATGACCGACAGCACCGGCAGGATGACTGCCAGACTGCAGCGGCCCATGCCGGAAAGATCGTGGATGCAGAGAACTTTTTTGGGTTCAACAGGGTGTATCAAATAAGGGGACCTCCTTGCCAGTATGCAGTACGGGCTGCGGCCGGTTTGGGCCGGGCACACAGACCCATAATAAATTTCACGACACAGTATACCACAAATTTCTGCATAAAAAAAGCGGATACCAGATACTTTATTGGAAATAATAACGCCGGAGACCGGATCTTTTCACCGAAAGGAGCTTTGAAGATGAGACACGAAACGAACAGTTCTTCCGGGATGCTGCTGGGGATGGCGGCCGGCGCGGCACTGGGTGCCGTGGGCGCGATGGCTGCCACCCAGAACCAGCGCCAGCTGCGCCGCACCACCCGCAAGGTGGTGAAGGGCGCGGAAAACGCCGTTTTGCAGCTGGACAAAATGGTGGGGGACTTTGTGGAAAAGCACATGGAAGGGTAAAAAACAAAGAACGGCGTTCCGGACGGGACGCCGTTCCTTGTTTTGAAAAGCTCATTTGTTCCAGATGCACATGCGGGCTGAGGTGTTGATCTCGCCCAGAACGCTCAGATCCATCTGGATGTTGCAGGTCACGGTAAGGGACTTGTTGACATCGTCACCGGTCAGCACCGAGGCGGGCAGGTTCTTGATGGTGAGCACGCCGGTGCCCTTGGACACCTCGCCGGTCACAGCGCCGGTATAGTTCACATCGCCGATGGTCAGGCCGGTCAGGTAACCGGTGACGCCCATCTTGCTCACCTGCCGGATGGGCAGGGTGAGGGTATAGGTGCCGTTGGACTGGCGGGTAAGGCTGGCATCGCGGTCCGTGTCGATGCCGGAGTTGGCCATGGATTCCTTATCGGATCTTTCCTTCCAGAATTTAACGCCCACGTTCAGGGTAGCAGCAGCGCTGGCACCAAAGGTGAACATGCACAGCAGCAGTACCGAAAGCAGGGCGGCGCTTACGCGTTGACAGGTCTTAGTCATGGATATCTGCCTTTCTTTGCCGCAAAGGCGGCCTTGTCCGGCACAGGAAATACCGGAACTTTCAATGCTAAAATAGCATGGACGCCTAAAAATGTCAATCTGCTTCGTGAACCTTTCACAAAAACGTTGCACATCAGAAACAAAAAACAGTTGTTTTTGATCTGCTGGCTCCTATGCTGCAGGCAGTCGGACTTTTACCGGGAAAACACAACACCGGACAGCCCGCAGGCCGTCCGGTGTTGAAAACGGAAAAACTAGTTTGGCTTAGATCTCAAAGTTGGGGTCGTCCTTCAGCACATGGATGTTGGTCATAAAGGCGCTCTGCTCCGGGTCAGTGAAGGGAGCTTCCTTGACGTACTTGTTCAGCTGGATGGCCGTGCGTGCGGGGTCGGCAATGGTGCCTGCGCCGCCGATGCAGCCGCCCGGGCAGCCCATGCCTTCCAGCAGGTAGCCGTTGTACTTGCCGGCCTTTGCCAGCATCAGCAGCTTCTTGCACTCGGCCAGACCCTGTGCGGATGCGATCTTTACATCCATATCCGGGTGCCATTCCTTGATCTTATCAGCAACGGCCTTTGCCACGCCGCCGGACTGTGCAAAGCCGCGGCCTGCAGCGGAAGCGTGGATCAGATCCTGCTCGTTGGGATCGACTTCCAGATTTGCCACGTCGATGTCCTTTGCCTCGATGATGCCGGCCAGTTCCTCAAAGGTGAGCACAAAGTCCACATCCGAGCGGACGGTGCGGCGGGAAGCTTCCAGCTTCTTGGCGGCGCAGGGTCCGATGAAGCACATACGGGCTTCGGGGTCGGCCTTCTTCATCATGCGTGCGGTGAACACCATGGGGGTCATGGTCATGGAGATGTTCTTGGCCAGATCCGGGAATGCGGTCTTTGCCATCATGCTCCATGCCGGGCAGCAGGAGGTAGCCATGAAGTTCAGCTTTTCGGGCACTTCCTCCAGGAAGTCGTGGGCCTCGTCCACGGTGCACAGGTCGGCACCGATGGCCACCTCCACCACATCGCAGAAGCCGACGGCCTTCAGGGCAGCCTTGAGCTTGCCGGTGGAAGCCAGACCCGGGAACTGGTTGATGAAGGCGGGAGCCACCAGCGCATAGATGCGGTCGCCGCGGTTGAAGCCCTGGATCAGCTGATAGATCTGGCCCTTGTCCGCAATGGCGCCGAAGGGGCAGTTGACCAGACACTGACCGCAGGAAACGCACTTGCTGTAATCGATCTCGGCACGGCCCAGTTCATCGGAGTGGATGGCACCCATGCCGCAGGCAGCGGCGCAGGGACGCTCGGTCTTGACGATGGCGTTGTAGGGGCACACGCCAACGCAGCGGCCGCACTTGATGCACTTGTCCTGATCGATGGTGGAACGGCCGCTCTCCCATGTGATGGCCTTCTTGGGGCACACTTCCATACAGGGGTGGGCAAGGCAGCCCTGACACAGGTCGGAGACCTTGACCAGCTTTTCCGGGCAGCGGTTGCAGGCAAACTTGATCACGTTCACCAGCGGGGGATCGTAATACTTATCGGCGATGGATGCATCCTCCAGACCGGAGACGACGCTGTTGTGCTCGTCCATGCGGCGGGTGGGCAGACCCATGGCCAGACGCACACGCTCCTCAACGATGGCGCGCTCCAGGAAGATGTCCTTGCGCAGCTTGCCTTCCTCACCGGGGATGATGGTGTAGGGGATCTTGCGCATCAGGTGGTTGGCCTGCTCGCCCTTGACGTTGGCGTAAGCCATGCGTGCCACCTCGGTGAACACCTGACGGCGGATCTGGATGACCGTGGTATTGATTCCTCTGAAACTCATTCCAATTCTCTCCTTGCTTTGCTAAAAACAAACGGGCTGCACCCGGCTGCCGGCAGCGTTCTGCCGCGCAGGACGGGCGTGTTACAGGGCACATTGGTAACGCACTGCTGTAAACAGCGCTGTGCCCGGGATGGTTCACTTTCATTTTAGCATAAAGCGTGCCGTATGAAAAGGGATAAAACGCAAAATTTGTTAAAAATTTGTTGTATTCGTCCTCGTGTACAGAATCAACAATTTTAAGCGCGTAAACTCAGCAAAGTGCTGCACGGACGCGCTCGCCGTCGTATTCGCCCAAGCGTACATGCACGATCTCGCCGCTGACATGGCCGGGGGCGGACACCACCACCGGGATGTACAGCCGGGTGTAGCCGGTGAACAGGGTGCCGGAGAGGGGAGTCTCCAGCAGCACATCGTCCTCGGTGCCCACATGGGCGGCCAGCACCTCGCGGCGTACATCCTCGGCGATGCCGTTCATCACGCGGCTGCGCTCCTGCTTTTCCCGCTCGTGCACCTGCTCCGGGAAATCGTAGGCCGGGGTGCCGCTGCGGCGGGAGTAGGGGAACACATGCACCTTGAGAAAGCCGATCTTTTTCAAAAATCTGCAGCTCTCTCCAAAGTCGGCCTGCGTCTCGCCGGGGAAGCCGCAGATGCAGTCGGTGGTAAAGCTGACCGGGCGCGCACCGTAGGCGGCGCGGATCTGGTCCACCACCTGTGCGTACTGCTCGGCAGTGTACACACGGCGCATCCGGCGCAGGGTGGCGGTGCAGCCGCTCTGCAGGCTCAGGTGGAACTGCGGGCAGAGCTTTTCCACGGCGGCAAGGCGGGTGATGAACTCCGGCGTGAGCATATCCGGGTCCAGACTGCCCAGACGGATGCGCTGGATGCCCTCCACCTGAGCGCAGTGCTCCACCAGCTCCACAAGGTTGGTGCCGGTATCCAGACCGTAGCTGGGCAGGGAGATGGCGCTGAGCACCACCTCGCGGTAGCCGGAAGCGGCCAGCTGGCGCAGCTCGGCAAGGATGCTGGCTTCGCTGCGGCTGCGCACCGGGCCGCGGGCCCGGGGGATGACGCAGTAGGCGCACTGGCGGTTGCAGCCGTCCTCTACCTTGATAAAGGCGCGGGTGTGGGTCTCGAACCGCTCCACGGGCAACTCCTCAAATTTTTCGCCGCGCTGGTGGGGTGTGATGGCAACGATGCGCTCGTGGCCGTCCAGTAGCTTTTGCACATTGTCCAGAATGGCCCTGCGGTCGCCGTTGCCGCACACAAGGTCGGCCTCGGTGAACTGGGCGGCTTCCTCCGGGAAGGCCTGCGGGTAGCAGCCGGTGAGCACCGTGACTGCACCGGGGTTCTCGCGCTTTTTGCGGCGCAGCCACTTGCGGCTTTTCTGGTCGCCAAAGTTGGTTACGGTGCAGCTGTTCACGATAAACACATCGGCCGGTTCACCTTCCTGTGCAATGGTGAAGCCGTTGGCGCGGAACAGCTGTTCCAGTGCACCGGTCTCGTTCAGGTTGACCTTGCAGCCAAGGGTATAAAAACAAACTCGCATGAGAGGGTATCCTTTCGACTAAAAACGGGGTGATGCTTGCAATACTCTTTATTATATATCACAGCGGCCATGCAGTGCAAGAGCGGATGTGCGCAGGCGGGGCAAAACAAAAAGAGACGGGCAGATGCCCGTCTCTCGTGGGATGGCGTGAGAAAATTACTTGTTCTCGGTCTTCTTGATCAGAGTGACCTCGAGGTAGTAGTGGTCGAACTTGCCGTCCTTGAGCTTCTCGGCCATCTTGACTGCCTTGACCTCAACATCGGTATACTTGAGACCGGTGATCAGGTTGTTGAAATACTTCTTTTCCTTCTCCATGTCGGAGTTGTGGAGGTTGGAGTTGCCCAGAACAGAAGTAGCAGCATTGTTCTTGTTCAGAGCTGCGACGGCATCGGTGGTGACCTTTTCGGCGTCGCCAGCAACATACTCAACGGGAGTGGTGAGGAGATTGTTGTTGCCGCAGCCGGTGAACATGGAAGCACCTGCAACAGCAACAGCGGACAGACCTGCGACCTTCAGGAAAGAACGACGAGACAGAATCATGGTAGTATCCTCCTAATAATTTAAAATGATTTCACAAATTGAAGCAATACAGCCCGGAGTGGGCTATTCCATCTTTAGTGTAGCGTTTTTGGTAAAAATAGTCAAGAGTTTTTGCGTAAGACGACCAAAGTTAAGCACAAACAAAAAGAGACAGGCCGCGAAGCCTGTCTCTCAGATGCAAATGTATGGGGGGCGAAAGTCAAGTCTTTTTGGGAAAAAACGCAAAATAAACGCATGGAAATACAAAGCGTGATCGTATGCACTGTGCTCGGAAAAGAAAACAGAACACACCTTACCTGTCAGAAAGGCAGCTGTTCCCTTGACAAAAGAATAAAAAATCACTATACTACAAATAGAAAAGGCGCTGTCCACAATGGTCAGCTCCTTGCCCGTTCAGTCAAAAAGATTGACCGCTTGAGCTTGGACACTTGAGGCGGTCAATCTTTTTTGTTATCATCGTGTTTCTTCTGGTAAAACTTGTCCACGACCTCAACGGTCAGACGGATCACGTCCACGATCAATCCCAGAAAACTGAAAATGACCATGAAGAGCGTGAGAGTCTCCATCAGATTCATCCGACATCCCTCCCTTCGCCTTCAAGGCTCCGGGAAGTTTCTCCAAAAAAGTTCCACTCCCGGAACTCTGTTTCATTCCATGTAAAAAGGAAGAATCAGCGATACGGGCAGGGAGCGTGACCACCTGCACTTGCAGACAGCACCTTAACGCCACTGTTCGGTGGCATTTTTATTTTATCACGTTCTACGACAAAGTACAACCTGCTTTTCGACTTTGCACAGTTCTGAATCCGCCGCTGTCCGCATACTCTCTCACCAAGAGACATTGCGCAGGGAGGGACCGGAATGGAGCGAAAAAACTTGGCGCTTTTGTGCGCGGGGGTGGTGTGCTTCTGGCTGTTTGCGCTGGCCTTTGGCACGGCACAGGGCAGCGGCCTGCGTCGGCAGAGCCCGGCAGTGCAGACGGCGGTGCAGCCGCAGGGGCCGGTGCAGCTTACCGCAGAGCCGCCTGCACTGGAACTGCCCTGCCGCGCTGCCTGTCTCATCGACCAGCAGACCGGCACGGTGCTGTATGAAAAAAACGCCGACCAGCAGATGCCCATTGCGTCCATTACCAAGGTGATGACCCTGCTGCTTACCTTTGAAGCGGTGCACAACGGACAGCTGACCATGGACACGCCGGTACCGGTGAGCGAGCATGCCTACCACATGGGCGGCAGTCAGATCTGGCTGGAGCCCGGCGAGCAGTTCACACTGGACGAAATGATCAAGGCGATCTGCGTGTCCTCTGCCAACGACGCCGCTGTGGCTGTGGCGGAGCTGGTGGGCGGCAGCGAGCAGGGCTTTGTGCAAAGCATGAACGCCCGCGCCGCAGAGCTGGGCATGACGAACACGGTCTTTCACAATGCCTGCGGGCTGGACGCCGAGGGCCACCTTTCCACGGCCCGGGATGTGGCGGTGATGAGCCGGTACATCCTGAACACCTGCCCGGAGGTGCTGCACTACACCGGCATCTGGACCGACACCCTGCGGGGCGGTGCCACCCAGCTGGTGAACACCAACAAGCTGCTGCGGCGGTATAACGGCATCACTGGCCTCAAGACCGGCACCACCAGCGGTGCGGGGGTGTGCATCAGCGCCAGCGCCACCCGGGACGGGCTGGATCTGATCGCGGTGGTGCTGGGTGCACCTTCCAGTTCCGACCGGTTCGACGCAGCCACCACCCTGCTGGACTACGGCTTTGCGGCCTACCGGGCCGTGCCGCTGCCGACAGTGGAAGACCAGCCGCTGCTTATAAAGGTAAAAGGCAGCGCAGAGGAGAGCGTGCCGCTGGATTACTCTTCCCTGCCCGGGACCCTGCTGATGCCCAAGGAGGGCGGCGCTGCCCTGACCGCCCAGGCCGATCTGCCGGATGCGCTGGACGCACCGGTGCAGCAGGGGCAGGCGGTGGGCACGGTGCGTGTCCTGAACGGGGAAACGCTGCTGGGCAAATACGAGATCCGTGCGGCGGCAGATGCACCAAAAATGGATTTTGGCACGGCTTTCGGCCTTCTGTGGGACGCGCTGACCGGCCGGGATAACTGAATGCACGCTTCAGCGTACAAAAGGGTGCGGCGGCAGGCTGCATGGAACTGTCTGGGTGAACAATTCTGGATGAAGAAACAAAAAAACACTATTAAAATTGTATGAAATCCAAGGATTTTGACCTTGACTTTGCCCGGAGGGAACGGTACACTTATACCAAGATATTTCCTCGCAGGGCTGAGAACCTGCAAATCGTTTGGAGGTTATAATAAAATGAGTGTCACGTTGAACACCAAGCACCTCTCCAGTTTTATCAGTGAAGAGGAATATGAAGCCATCTACCCGCAGGTAGAGGCCGCGCATAACCAGCTGGAAGCAAAGACCGGCCCGGGCAATGATTTCCTTGGCTGGATGTACCTGCCCCGCGATTATGATAAGGAAGAGTTTGCCCGCATCAAGGAAGCAGCTGCCAAGATCCGCGAGGATTCCGATGTGCTGGTGGTTGCCGGCATCGGCGGCAGCTATCTGGGTGCCCGCGCTGTGATCGAGGCCGTCAAGGGCCAGTTCCACAATGAACTGGAGAACGGCCCCAAGATCTACTTCTGCGGCAACAGCATCAGCCCCACCTACCTGAACAACATCATCAACCTGTGCAAGGGCAAGCGCTTCTCCATCAATGTCATCTCCAAGTCCGGCACCACCACCGAGACCTCTCTGGCCTTCCGCGTGCTGCGTGAGCTGCTGGAAAAGGAAATGGGCGTGGAAGAAGCCAACAAGCGCATCTACGCCACCACCGACCGTGCCAAGGGCACTCTGAAGCAGCTGGCCGACGCACAGGGCTGGCCCACCTTCGTGGTCCCCGATGACGTGGGCGGCCGTTACTCCGTGCTGCGCGCTGTGGGCCTGCTGCCCATTGCCGCTGCCGGCATCAGCATCGACGACCTGATGAAGGGCGCTGCCGACTCCATGGAGCGCTTCTCCGTGCTGGGCAAGGATAACGATGCCTACAAGTACGCTGCTATCCGCAACATCCTGTACCGCAAGGGCAAGAGCGTGGAGATCCTGGAGTGCTACGAGCCGGACTTCGCCCTGATGAACGAGTGGTACAAGCAGCTGTTCGGCGAGAGCGAGGGCAAGGACAACAAGGGCCTGTTCCCCGCAAGCTGCATCTTCTCCACCGACCTGCACTCCATGGGTCAGTTCATCCAGGAAGGCTCCCGCACCATGTTCGAGACCATCGTGGACGTCAAGAAGCCCGCAAAGGACCTGTTCATCGACCCGCTGGAGGGCAACTTTGACGGCCTGAACTTCCTGGCCGACCAGAACATGAGCGTGGTCAACCGCAAGGCCATGGAAGGCACCATCTTGGCTCACACCGATGGCGGCGTGCCGGAAGTGCTGGTGGAAGTGGACGACCTGTCCGCTTACAACGTGGGCTACCTGATCTACTTCTTCTGGCGTGCCTGTGCCTGCAGCGGCTATCTGCTGGGTGTGAACCCCTTCAACCAGCCGGGTGTGGAAAGCTACAAGAAGAACATGTTTGCGCTGCTGGGCAAGCCGGGCTACGAAGGCCTGACCGCCGAGCTGGAAGCAAAGCTGAAGTAAATCATAATGATCTCCCGCCGCGAGGCGTGGAAAATACAGGAGGACTGAACTATGATTAAACTGATTGTTGGTACCAAGGGCTCCGGCAAGACCAAGGCGATGATCGACCAGATCAATGATGCGGTCAAGACCTCCAAGGGCAACGTGGTCGTCGTGGAAAAGGGCATGAAGCTCACCTACGACATCTCTTCTTCTGCACGTCTGATCGATCTGGACGAGTACAAGATCGCCGGCGGCGAGATGCTGTACGGCTTTGTTGCCGGCCTGATGGCAAGCAACTACGATATCACCGACCTGTACATCGACGGCATCCTGAAGGTGCTGGACCACGACATCAACCGTCTGGGCGTTGTGCTGGATGAGATGGCTGCCATTGCGGGCGACTCCGTCAAGGTCACCGTCACCGTCAGCGCAGAAGAGGCTGCCCTGCCCCATAACGTGAAGAAGTACCTGTAAGTTCCGAACGGTAGGCTTACAACAGGCAGGAGACCGGAAAATTTGAAATTTTTTCGGTTTTCTGCCTGTTTTGGTGTTGACAAAGGCCTTTGTTGGCGCTATACTAACAAAGCAGCCTTTTAGAGGTGTACTATGCAATTTGACCTGAGAAAGTTTATCACAGCCGGCAGGCAACCCTATCATGCAGAGTTTCAGTGTGATTTATCTGCTCATGATTATGCCGGTGCAAGGATCCCTCAGCCGGTCACTGCGGTGTTTGACGCGGAGACGGACGGCGACGAGATCCGGATGACACTGCGGGCAAACGCATTGGTGCACGGAGAGTGCGCCCGCTGCCTGGACCCGGTCACCCGGGAAGAGACAGTCGATACGGAGTGGACCGTCAAGGAACGGGATCTGGATGACCCGGATTTCGAGCTTCCGCTGGATGAAAAAGGGCATTTGGATGTGGATGAGTGGCTCAGCCAGGAATTCATGTTCCAGATCCCCACGGTGTTGCTTTGCAGCCCCGACTGCGCCGGACTTTGTCCGCAGTGCGGCAAAAAGAAAGCGGAGTGCACCTGCCAACCGGCAGAACCGACCGAAGCTCCCGTAGACACAAGGCTCGCAATCCTTAAATCACTGCTGAACTGATAAACCCATCAAGGAGGTGCAAAAATATGGCAGTACCTAAGAGACATCTTTCCAAGGCCCGCCGCGACAAGCGTCGCAGCAATGTTTGGAAGCTGGAGGCCCCCGCACTGGTCAAGTGCAGCAACTGCGGCTCTCTGAAGCTCCCCCACCAGGCATGTGGCAACTGCGGTTACTACAAGGGCGAGGAAGTCATCAAGAAGGCCTAATTTGCGCGTAATTGGTGGCATAATGGTGTTATGTACAGAAGGGGAGGGCGCGATGCCTTCCCCTTCTTGTTCTGTCTGAACAAAGGAGGTGGATGCGTTGGCGATCAAAATCGAGCGTGTGGAACCGGGCAGCGAAGCCGAGGCGCTGGGCCTTGCGCCCGGTGACGAGCTGCTGGCCGTGGATGAAAACGAGCTGAACGACTCGCTGGATTACGATTTTTATACCGACAGCTCCAGCTTTCACCTGAAAGCAAAGGTGGCCGACGGCATCCGGGAATGGAATGTGCAGCGCACGGAGCGCGGACCCTTTGGCTGTGACTTCAAGACCTATCTGGGCGACCAGAAGCACTCCTGCTCCAACCACTGCATGTTCTGCTTCATCGACCAGCTGCCCCCCGGCATGCGCGAGAGCCTGTATTTCAAGGATGATGACGAGCGCCTGAGCTTTTTGTTCGGCAACTACATCACCATGACCAACATGCAGGACCATGAGATCGAACGCATCATCAAGATGCACATCTCACCCATCAACATTTCGGTGCACACCACCAACCCCCAGCTCCGCGTGCGGATGCTGGCCAACAAGCGCGGCGGCGAGGTGCTCAAGTACCTGCCCCGGTTGGTGCAGGGCGGCATTGCCGTGAACTGCCAGCTGGTGCTGTGCCGCGGCATCAACGACGGCGACGAGCTGCGCCGCACCCTGACCGATCTGCTGGAGCTGACCCCCATGGTGCAGAGCGTGGCGGCGGTGCCCTGCGGGGTGACGGATTACCGTCAGAATCTGTTCAAACAGATCCCCTACGACGCCGAGACCAGCGCCGCCGTCATCGACATTCTGGAAGAATTCGGCGACGAGTGCAAGCGCCGCCACGGCAAGCGCATCATCTACCCCAGCGATGAGTGGTATCTCAAGGCCGGGCGTCCCATCCCGGACCCGGAATTCTACGAGGACTACGACCAGCTGGAAAACGGCGTGGGCATGATGAGCCTGTTCCGGCAGGAATTTCTGGCCGAACTGGACAAGCCCCACCGCATTTACGGCACCAAAAAGCTGGATGTGGTCACCGGCACCATGGCAGCCCCCCTCATCATTGAGATGATGGAAGAGCTGCACCGCCAGTACCCCATGATCGAGGTGACCGTGCACCCCATCCGGAACAAGTTCTTTGGCGGCAACGTGGGCGTGGCGGGCCTTGTAACGGCCACCGACATCATCGCCCAGTGTGAGGGCAAACTGACCAGCGGTACGCTGGGCGTGCCCGCTGTGATGCTGCGCGAAGAGAAAGATACCTTTTTGGACGATGTGACGATTACCCAGCTGGGCGAGCGTCTGGGCGTGAAGGTCGAGGTGCTGCCCGTGGGCGGCGGCGACGAGGCCCGCGCCCTGCTGCGCAGCGGACTGCACATCGCAAGAAGAAAGCGATAAAAAAGAACCCTCTCCGTCATCGCTGCGCAATGCCGCCTCTCCCGAAGGACGAGGTCTGAGCTGCTTTCCCGCAACGCATCAAAAAGCTCTCCCTTTCGGGAGAGCTGGCACGGCGTGAGCCGTGACCGAGAGGGTCTTGCTACAAGAAAGGAGGAACCCCCATGAGCAAACCGATCGTAGCAGTGGTGGGCCGCCCCAACGTGGGCAAGTCTACCCTGTTCAACAAACTGTGCGGCCAGCGTCTGGCCATCGTGGAAGATACCCCGGGCATCACCCGCGACCGTATCTTTGCCAACTGCGAGTGGAACGGCCACGAATTTTTGCTGGTGGACACCGGCGGCATTGAGCCCAAGGCCACCGAGGGCATTCTGGCCCATATGCGCGAGCAGGCCCAGATCGCCATTGACACTGCCGACTGCATCATCATGGTAGTGGATGTGCGCGACGGCCTGACCGCTGCCGACGAGGACGTGGCCCACATGCTGCGTCGCAGCCACAAGCCCATCATCCTGGCCGTGAACAAGTGCGACAAGGTGGGCGAGGCCCCCATGGAGCTGTACGAGTTCTACAACCTGGGCTTTGACGAGGTGATGCCCATCTCGTCCGTGCACGGTCACGGCACCGGCGACCTGCTGGATGCCGTGTGCGCACACCTGGACTTCAGCGAAACGGTGGTGGAAGAGGACCGCATCCCGGTGGCCATCATCGGCCGCCCCAACGTAGGCAAGTCCAGCCTGACCAACCGCATCCTGGGCGAGAACCGCATGATCGTGGCCAATGAGGCCGGTACCACCCGCGATGCCATCGACACCCCGGTGGACAATGTCTACGGCAAGTTCATCTTTACCGACACCGCCGGTCTGCGCAAGCGCAGCAACATCACCGACGGTCTGGAGCGGTATATGGTGGTGCGCGCCCTGGCTGCCGTGGAGCGCAGCCGTGTGGCCCTGATCCTGGTGGATGCCACCGTCGGCTTTACCGAGCAGGACAGCAAGGTGGCCGGTTATGCCCATGACCAGGGCAAGGCCTGTATCATCGTGGTGAACAAGTGGGACGCCGTGGAAGGCAAGGAGACCAACACCATGGAGCAGCAGCGCCGCGGCTATGCCGAGGACTTCAGCTTCATGGGCTACGCCCCCATCATCTTCATTTCGGCCCAGACTGGCTACAACGTGAACAAGCTGATGCAGCTGATCCGCGACGTGGACGCACAGAACGGTGCCCGCGTGCCCACCGGCGTGCTGAACGAGATGCTGGCCCGTGCCACGGCCCGCATGCAGCCGCCCAGCGACAAGGGCCGCCGCCTGAAGATCTTCTACCTGACCCAGGCTTCCACCCGCCCGCCCACGTTTGTGGCCTTTGTGAACGCAAAACACCTGTTCCACTTCAGCTATCAGCGGTATCTCATCAACCAGATCCGCGAGAACTTTGGCCTGGAACACACCCCCATCCGTCTGGTCGTGCGGGAGCGCGGCTCCGGCGAAGTGGGTGCCAAGGACGTGTAAGCGCCCCGAAGGAGGCATCCGGGTTCCGTTATGATGCAAACCATCCTCATCGCCGTGCTCACGGCTGCGCAGGCTTACCTGCTGGGCAGTGTGGACACCGGCATCCTCATCAGCAAATTCGTGTATCACGATGACGTGCGCAACCACGGCAGCGGCGCTGCCGGTATGACCAATATGCTGCGCACCTTTGGCAAGAAAGCCGCGGCCCTCACGGCCGCCGGTGACGTGCTCAAGGGGGTAGCTGCCGTGTGCATCGGCCGCTGGCTGTTCCACTTCCTGCCTGCCGACGCCGGCCTCTCGGCCTGGCTGGGCGTGTATCTGGCCGCCATCCTGGCGGTGGTGGGCCACCTTAAGCCCCTGTATTTCGGCTTCAAGGGCGGCAAGGGCGTGCTGGTGGCCGGTGGAGCCATTCTGGCCATCCAGCCGGTGCTGCTGCCGTTCCTGGCCCTGATTTTTCTGGCCTGCCTGCTGCCCACCGGTATGGTGTCGCTGGGCAGTGTGACCATGGCGGCGGCTTATCCGTTGTTGACGCTGGGCTACTGCCTGCTGCGTGGCTATGCCGTACAGGACCTGCTCATCTGTCTGGTGGGCTCTGTCATCATGGCTGCCATGGTCATCTATATGCATCGCTCCAACATCCAGCGCATCCGCGACGGCAAGGAATACCGCTTTGGCCGCCACGGCAAACAGTAAAATCAAACAATGAAACAGGCGGTGCCTGCACACAATGCTGTGCGGCACCGCCTGTTTTTTTGTAAGGTTATTCGTCGTCCTCGCCCGGTTCTGTTTCCGGTTCGGGGTGCAGCCAGTGGATGCCGCTTTGCGCGGGCGAAAGGTCCGGAGCGAGGTGGCCGTCCGGCAGATGGGCACCAAAGGCGGGCACAAAGAAGTATTTGCGCACGATGAAGATGAGGGCGATGGCACCCACACTGAGCAGGTTTTCCAGCGCCGAGTCATGGCCCACCACCAGATGGCGGGCAATGGCGTAGAGCAGTACTTCCAGACTGCTGCCGGGGCTGTGCTTGGCCAGCATCTTGATGAACTCGATACCGATCACGATGTCCAGACTGCGCTCCAGAAAGGTGCGGATCTCCACCTCGTTGCCGTCGATCAGCAGGCCGGGCATCCACCGGATGAGCGGCACGGCGCTGAGCAGCAGACCAATGAGCACCAGCCCGGAGAGCAGGATCTCCAGCAGGCTGGACGCCTGAATGATGCGGTTGCGCAGCTGGGTGCGCCAGTGGCTTTCCACATGCGAAGCGGGATGTTCCATAACAAGACCGTCCTTTCGGCATTCTGCTGTAGAAGATTCGACAAATCTTTGACATTATTGTAGCAGAAGGATGAAAGCGTGTCAATTCAAACGGTGCAGGTTATGGCAGGGATTCAGCCGTTGGTGGCTGCACTGCCGGCAGGCACATAGCCGGCCTTTTTGATGCAGGCCTGCCCGGCCTCGGTGTCCAGCCAGTCGTAGAGCTGGCGCTCCGGGCTGTCGGCGGCGGCATCCGGGCGGATGACGGCGTAGAAGTCGTTGCAGAGGGGATAGCTGCCGTCGGCCAGTGTGTCGTTGGAGGGCATCACGCCGTCCACACTCAGCAGCCGCAGACCGGGCTGGGAGTACATCTGGTCGATGTAGTAGTACACCGAAAAGCCGATGGCGTTAGCGGAGTTGTTGTAGGCGGCAAGGCTGTCCACCAGTTCGCCCATGGCGGTGGGGGCCAGCTCGGTGGGCGGGTCCATCAGTTCGCCGCCCTGAATGAGCAGCTTCTGGAACAGGGTCTGGCTGCCGGAGTCAGACCGGCGCTGGAAGGCCACGATGTCCAGATCCTGGCCGCCCACGTCCTTCCAGTTGGTGATCTTTCCGGCGTAGATGTCCCGCAGCTGCTGCTGGGTCAGGTCGGTCACGGGGTTGTCCTCGTTCACGATGAACACCAGTGCGTCCACGCCGATGGGCTTCTGCTCCAGCTGGACGTTGGCGGCCTCCAGCTCTTCCTTGACGGAATCCGGGGCTTCGTACACCACCAGCATTTTGGTGTCGGTGTTGTACAGACCAAAGCTCTCCCAGGCATAAGCGGTGGTGCTGACCGAAATGATGCTCTGGGCTTCTTCCAGGTCCATGCCGGTGGTGTCGGCCAGCATTTGTGCCATCAGGGGAATGCAGGCCGTGCTGCCGTCCAGGGCAGGGAAGTCCTCCACGGTCAGGAACGGTGCGGCGGTCACCTCACTGGCAGCCGAGGAAGCAGGGGGCTCCGGGGCGGTGGAAGCAGACGAAGCAGGCTCGCTGCTGCCGGAGCAGGCCGTCAGGACCCCGGCGGCAGAGCAGGCAGCAAGACCCAGCAGAAAGCTGCGGCGGGAAATTTTCGTGTTTTTCATCAGAAAAAACCTCCTGTCATGGTTCAGTAACCGAGTTCGTCATCGGCATTGACGGACGAGAAGATGCTCTGGCAGTAAAGCCAGTTGCCGTCGGTGTCCATCCAGCCGTAATAGAAGCCACGCCGTGCCACGAATACATGGTCCGGCAGGGCATTCAGGCTGTTGTCGTAGTAGCTGTAGCAGCTGCCAAGGCTCTTCATCACCACGTTGCCGGTTTCGTCCAGCACATCGCATCCGGTGGCGTAACTGCTGCCGGGAACGCTGCGGGTGCCGTAGTACAGCGGCCTGCCGTTGGCATCGGTGGTGAGGTAGCCCAGATAATTGTAGGTCTCATTCAGGCTGCTCAGGTCGGAGACGAGGCCTTCGGGGCCGTATACCCGGATGGCAGCGATCTCATAGCTGTCGGCATCCCGCAGCTCCATCCAGACAAAGCCGTCCTCTTCACAGTCCAGCGTCACGCGCTGATCGTCCCCAATGGTCCCGGCGTTCACGTCGGTGAGCAGTGCTCCGGTGTCGGTGTCGTAGACCTTCAAGCTGCCGTCCTGTGCATAGAGGACGATCTTGCTGCCCGTGACGCTGGAAGCATACAGCGGTGTGACCTCCCCGGTGGAAAGGTCGTGCAGGGAATAACGATAGTCACTGTCCACGTTCCAGGTGACCACATACCCCGGGAAATAGCTGCTGGGCAGGGCGTCGAATTCAGCGATCACGCCCCGGTCCTCGGTGGTCAGGTCCCGCAGTTGATAGGTGCCGCTTGGGGTCAGGAAAGCTGCCGTACCGTGGCCGCAGGTCTGCCGGTAGCCGCGCAGGCCCTCCCCGGTGGCAGGGTTGTGCAGGACCTGGTCGGCCGGGCTGCCGTCTGCATGGGAGATGTCCAGTTCCACCCAGTTGTCCAGTTCATCCGTCTCATAGGAAATGCGGCTGGCCGTGGAGGTGGAGGACCCATAGGTCTGGGTACCGTCCTTTTGCTGGATGGCGACCCAGCTGTGCAGGTTGCTGTCGTCATCCCATTCGTTCTCGGCAAGGTCTGCCGGGCGGGCGTAGCAGGTAAACACCAGCATATCCCCGCAGACGATGCAGCTGTAGGCACCCTCCGGGACGGGCAGGTTCTTGCCGGTGGCAAGGTCGATGACACTGCAGGTGCCGTAGCTGTCATAGTCGACATCGTAGCTGTCACCGACCATCCTGCTCTCCTGCAGCACCAGCAGACCGTTCTGGATGGTGGCGCTCTGCTCGCCGTCAAAGGCCATCACTTCGTTGCCGTCCTTGTCGTACAGGGCGCTGCGGCGGCCGCCCCGGCCGGTGGAGTCCGACCAGGAGCGGAACCAGTAGTTCGTCTCGCCGGTCACGATATCCTGCAGCAGGCTCACGTTTTCGCTGCGGGCAGACTGGTACAGCACCTTGCTGCCGTACAGGACGGTGCGGCTGTCGCCGGAGTTGTCGTAACCGTACAGGATGCGCAGGCGGCCGTCGTCCAGCCGGGTGGCATCGTACAGGGGCTTGCCCTCGGCGTCGGTGGGAACGGACACTGCCGAGGAAGCGGGTTTCTCGGAGGAGGCAGGCGGCATTACCGCGCAGCCGCAGCCCAGCGCAAGGCTCAGGGTCACGCACAGGGCAGCACTGCCCAGACGGGAAACGGTCTTTTTCATGGGATCACTCCTCTTAAAACAATACAAAAAGCAATGCAAAATGCAGATGCTACTGTCTGGAATGGAAAAATGCACCCGGAAGAAAGTTCCAGTTCAATTATAATACGAAACAGCCGTGTTTTCCATTGCGGGGAAAGCACGGCTGTTGGTTACAGATCTATGACAGAATTTCAGGACGCGGTTTTGCTCTGTTCGGCGTCATCCATCCGGCCCAGCTGCTGCAGGAATGCAAGCAGGAAGGGCAGGGACACCAGGAAGGTGAGCACATCCGCGATGGGCTGGCAGATCTCCACGCCGAACAGCCCGTGGGTACGGGGCAGGATGAGGATGAGCGGGATGAAGAACACGCCCTGTCGGCAGCAGGCCAGGAAGGTGGCCCGGCCGGACGCGCCCACGCTCTGGAAGGTCATGTTGGCCACCACGATGATGGGCTGCAGCAGCATGGCCAGGCACTGGTAGTGGAAGGCGGGCAGCGCCACGGCGGTGACGGCGGGGTCATCGCGGAACAGACGGATGAGGACATCGCCGTTCACCCAGCACAGGCCCACCAGCACCACCAGCATGCAGAAGGCCGCTTCGATGGTGAAGATGGCGGCCTGCCGCACCCGGCGGTATTTGCGGGCACCGTAGTTGAAGGATGCCACCGGCTGCAGGCCCTGTCCCACGCCGATGGCCACCGAGATGATGAACATGAAGATGCGGGACACGATGCTCATACCGGCCACGGCGGCGTCGCCGTAGCTGCGGGCGGCAAGGTTCAGCAGCATGCCGCCGATGCTGTTCAGACCCTGACGGCCAAAGCTGGGCGCACCGCCCAGCAGGATGCGGCCGAAATCGCGGGCTTCACGGGTCACGGCGGTGATGCGGAACTGGCTGACCGTCTTGCCCCGCAGGAACATGGAAAGCAGGATGCAGAAGCTGATGCTCTGGCTCAGGGCGGTGGCAATACCGGCCCCGGCGGTGCCCAGCCCGAACACGAACATGAACAGCGGGTCCAGCGCGATGTTCAACACGCCGCCGGTGACCAGACCGATCATGGCAAAGCTGGCTTTGCCCTCATAGCGCAGGATGTTGTTCATCACCAGGCTGGAGATCATCAGCGGGGCGGCAATGAGGATGGGCCGCGCGTAGGCGCAGGCGTGGGGCAGGATGGTCTCGGTGCTGCCCAGCAGCATCATGAAGTGGGGCAGGGTGCCAAGGCCCGCCACGGCCAGCACCACGCCAAACACCAGAGCCGTGAAAAAGCTGGTGGACGCAAACCGGGTGGCGGCGGTGGTGTCGCGGCTGCCCAGGCTGCGGCTGATGATGGTGCCGGCCCCGTGGCCCAGCATAAAGCCCAGCGCCTGGATGATGGCCATCAGGCTGGAAACAACGCCCACGGCACCGGACGCACTGGTGGAGATCTGGCCCACAAAAAAGGTGTCGGCCAGGTTGTAAATGCTGGTGATCAGCATACTTAAAATGGTGGGAGCAGCAAGGCTGAGGACCAGTTGCGGGATGGGCGTCTCGGTCATCCGGCGAAACTGCAGCGCACTGCGGTCATCACTTGTCATAAAAAGCCTCCTTGAATGGGATGGAGTAGGGAAAGCCGCCGCCAAAAGCGGACGGCGGAAATCAGCAACATCATAGTATAACGCAAGTACGGCAAAAAGTCGAGAGAGGAACCGTGTAAAAAAACGGCTCGCAAACCGGTGCGAAGGGGCGAAAATGACGCCGAAAGAACCGGCGATTCTGTATGATTTGCTAAAGAAAGGTCGAATTGCTTGTGGAAAATCACGATATGTGGTATCATTTAGGCAGGAAGATGTTGGCAGACCCTGCCCGGCATCGTGACAGATGGAGGAACTGAAGCATGAAAACCGTAGCACAGACCGTGATCGAAGCCGATCGTTTTTATACCATTGCCGCCCACACCGGCAATGTGATCCAGGCCGTGGAAGCAAGCAAGGACGGCGGCACCGTTCGTCTGGGCAAGTATGACCACAAGCCCGAACAGGAGTGGAGCTTTGTCCGGGTGGGCGAGGGCGTGTACCGCATCCGCAACCGCGCCTCCGGCAAGCTGCTGGACCTGACCATGACCGGCACCGCCAACGGCACCTGGCTGCACCTGTGGGAGGATGTGGGCGGCACCTCCCAGATGTGGGAGCTCTGCCCCACGCCGGAAGGCACCGTGCGCCTGCGCTCGTCCTGGGCCGGCGGCAAGTGCGTGGACACCGTGGGCATGGGTGCCGAAGCAGGTGCCGTGTTGCAGATCTGGCAGGAGGTGCCCGGTGCCGACCAGCTGTGGACCATCGCTGAGGTGAAGGACCGCGCAAAGCGCACCGCTAAAAAGACTGCCGAGCCTGCTGTGGAAGCCGCACCCGCCGCTGAGGCTGTTGCTCCGGCAGAGGAGAAGAAGGCAGAGGAGAAGAAGGCACCGGTCAAAAAGCCTGCCGCCCGCAAGCCCCGCACCACCAAAAAAGCCGCTGCGGAACCGGCTGTGACCGCCCAGCCCGCTGCCGAAAAGGCAGAAGAGCCGAAGACGGAGCCCGCCGCAAAGGCGGAAGCAGCAGAGAAGCCCGCCAAGGCTCCCCGCAAGACCACTGCCCGGAAGAAGGCTGCACCCAAGGCAGAAGCCGCCGCCCCGGCCGAAAAGCCCAAGCGCACCCGTAAGGCTCCTGCCAAAAAGGCAGATTGAGCAAGGCTGAACCCGTAAAAACCAGAAGCACCCGTCGGATCGTGGGACCCGGCGGGTGCTTCTTGCGTTTGCGGGAGGTTCACTCCGGCAGTTCGTTCAGGGCAAAGCGGTTCTTTTCAAAGGTCAGCAGGCCCTCGTCCCGCATCTTGCACAGCTCCTTGGAGAGGGCGCTGCGGTCCAGATTGAGGTAGTCGGCCAGCTGCTGCCGGTTGAATGGGATCTCGAACTGCAGACTGCCGCTGCGGGCGGCCTGGGCGGAAAAGTAGGTCAGCAGACGGCCCCGCACGGTCTTGGGGGTGGTGCAGAAGATGCGCTGCGAAAGGCTCAGGTTTTTGCGCATGGACACCGTGAGCAGGTTGCGCAGCAGCTTTTCGTGCACCGTGCCGGGTGCGCCGCCGGAAAAGGCGGAAATGTTCACGAACAGCACTTCGCACTCTTCGGCGGCCACGGCGTCCACCATCATCACGTCGCCGCACAGAGCGTAGGTCTCGGCAAAGGCCTGCCCGGCAGAAATGCTGCTCAGGATGCTCTTACTGCCCCACAGGTCGAGATTTTCGATGTGGACGGTGCCGCGCAGCACCACGCCCAGAGCATGCACTTGCGCTCCGGCATGAAAAATGACGGCGTGCCGGGGGTAGCTCTTCGTGCGCAGGCAGCCGGATTGCTCCAGTGCAGCCCACTCCTCTGCCGACAGACCCTGAAACAGCGGGGATGCAACGGGTCTCATAAAAAAGCCTCACTTTCGTGGTTATAACAACCGAAGGTCTGCCCTGATTATAGTATACTCAAAGCACAAACACAAGGAGGCTTTTCTATGATCCGGAAAATCATTCATATAGACGAAGAAAAATGCAACGGCTGCGGGGCCTGCGTCACCGCCTGCCACGAGGGTGCCATCGGTCTGGTGAACGGCAAGGCAAAGCTCATGCGGGACGACTACTGCGACGGCTTTGGTGATTGCCTGCCCGGCTGCCCCACCGGTGCCATCACCTTTGAAGAGCGCGAGGCAGCCGCCTACGACGAGCAGGCCGTGCTGGAAAACAAGCAGAAAAAGGCCGCACAGGCCGCAAAACCGGCCTTCCACGGCTGCCCGGGCAGCGCTATGCGCCAGTTCCGCCGGGAGGAAAGTGCGCCTGCTGCCCCCACCGCCGCACAGCCGTCGCAGCTGCGCCAGTGGCCCTGCCAGATCAAGCTGGTGCCGGTGAACGCCCCCTATTTTGACGGGGCAAAGCTCCTGATCGCAGCCGACTGCACCGCCTACGCCTACGCCAATGTGCATGAAGAGTTCATGAAGGGCAAGATCACCCTCATCGGCTGCCCCAAGCTGGATGCTGTGGACTACAGCGAAAAGCTGACCGAGATCTTCCGCAACAACGACATCCGGAGCGTGACGGTGCTGCGCATGGAGGTGCCCTGCTGCGGCGGGCTGGAACACGCCGCCGTGACCGCCCTGAAAAACAGCGGCAAGTTCGTGCCGTGGCAGGTGGTGACCATCTCCACCGATGGCCGCATCCTGGACCGATAAACGCATCAAAAAACGGCAGACGCTTTGCAAGGCGTCTGCCGTTTTTGCATATCAAGGAGGTTCAGGAGGCGCTCTGCGTGCCGGAAGCAGCGCCCTGCACGAACTGCACCACGCTCTCGACAGTCTGGCGCAGCTGCACCAGCGAAGCAATGTCGCTGTCCTGCATGCGGGAGGTGGGAGCGGTCAGAGTCGGAGCTGCCGGGGTCACGGTGCCGGTGAGCTCGGTGTGGATGCCGTGGGCCGGGATGTCCAGCAGGATGTGCACGGCGGGGGAGACAGCCCGCAGCAGGCCGCTCTTTTCCACGCCCAGGGTCAGCACAGGGGCGTCGGCGGAGGTGTCATCCGTTTCCATCTGGAAGTAGAGGTAGCCCTCCTTGGCGTTCTCCGGCTGCACCTTTTTGATCTTTTTCAGGTCCAGCTGGAAGTCGCTCATGGACTGCAGACTGGTGGCGGTATCGTCCACGCCCAGCAGGCTGGCCAGCTGGGTCTGGGAGATGTAGCTGCCCATATTCCATTCCGGGATCAGCACACCGGCCAGCGGATAGTTGTCGGTGATGCTGCTGCGCAGGGTGCGGTAAAGCTGCCCGGCATCGTACAGCGTCTCGTCCTTGCTGATGTACAGGCGGGGGAGGGGCTGGCTGCTGCCGCGGGCCTGCGGGTACAGCTCCAGCTGCAGGGCTTCCGGCGTATATTGGCCGTCCACCCGGCCGGAGGTGCCGCCGAACTGCGCCAGCACCTTATATAAAGCGGGCTCTTCGGCAGCGGTGGAAGTGATCTGGTAGTCCAGCGAAAAGCTGGCTCCATCGGCAAAGCTCTTCACGCGGCGGCTCACCAGCCCCAGCGCGACGGCGGCGGCCACTACGCACACCAGCACAAGGCACAGCACCACCACGACCGCAGCGCGGGCACCGGTGCGTTTCTTTTTGGATGCAGCCATAAAATGTTCCTCCTTCAGGAAAATCTTTTTTTCAGCATAGCGGAACGCAGGGCGATTGTCAAGGACAGCGTTTTGGAATAAAACAAAAAACCTGAAACATCTCTGTTTCAGGTTTCTGGCGGAAAGATGGGGATTCGAACCCCAGAACGCTTTTGACACGTTACACGATTTCCAGTCGTGCGCCTTAGACCAACTCAGCCATCTTTCCACATCTTTTGTTCTGCCTTTGGGCGGGTGCCCTTGGCGCTCCACTATAATACCTGAAACCAGCTGTTTTGTCAAGGATTTTTTTGAAAAAGATCAGACTTTTTTCAAAATGACGTACCATCGTACTGCAAAATGACAAGAGGCGGGCAAAAGGTGTGCAGAGCCCTTGACGGGGAGCTAAAACAAGGCTATGATGGGGGCAGAGAGTGCAGCAGCAGGGCATTTCCTGCTGCAGAAATGGAAAACAAGGAGGATGGACTCTGTATGAACTATGCTGAAGTGCTGGCCAATGCGCGGGAGTGCATCGGCAAATACTGCAAGGCCTGCCCGGTGTGCAACGGCGTGGCCTGCAAAAACCAGATCCCCGGCCCCGGTGCCAAGGGCGTGGGCGACACGGCAATCCGCAACTATAATAAGTGGGCGGACATCCGGGTGAATATGGACACCCTGTGCGAGGGCGGCACCCCGGACACCACGCTTGAACTGTTTGGCAAGCAGTTCAAATACCCCTTCTTTGCAGGCCCGGTGGGTGCGGTGAACCTGCACTACTCCGAGACCTACACCGATATGACCTATAACGACGTGCTGGTACGCGCCTGCGCTGAGAATGGCATTGCCGCCTTTACCGGTGACGGCACCAACCCCACCGTGATGGAGATGGCCACTAAGGCCATCGGCGCGGCAGGCGGCTGCGGTGTGCCCACCATCAAGCCCTGGAACATCGACACCATCCGGGAGAAGATGGCCCAGGCCAAGGCCAGCGGCTGCTTTGCCGTGGCCATGGACGTGGATGCGGCAGGCCTGCCCTTCCTCAAGAACATGACCCCGCCGGCCGGCAGCAAGAGCGTGGAAGAGCTGGCCGAGATCGTGAAGCTGGCCGAGCGGCCCTTCATCGTCAAGGGTGTGATGACCGTCAAGGGTGCTTTGAAGGCCAGGGAGGCCGGTGCCGCCGCCATCGTGGTGTCCAACCACGGCGGCCGTGTGCTGGACCAGTGCCCCGCCACCGCTGAAGTCCTGCCGGAGATCGCTGCAGCCCTCAAGGGCACCGGCGTGAAGATCCTGGTGGACGGCGGCATCCGCACCGGTGTGGATGTGTTCAAGGCACTGGCCCTGGGCGCCGATGGCGTGCTGATCTGCCGCCCCTTTGTCACGGCCGTGTACGGCGGCGGCGAGGAAGGCGTGAAGTGCTACATCGACAAGCTGGCCGGGGAACTGGCCGACACCATGCAGATGTGCGGCGCTCACAGTCTGGCAGAGATCACCCCCGATATGGTGCGCGTATAAAACCGAAGAAAAACGGGAAAAAGCCGGAGCATGCCTGCGGGTGTGCCCCGGCTTTGTTAAATTTTGTTGAAAAGATGGATGTACGAAATTTGGACGCTTGTGTATTGCCCCAAAATGCGCTACACTACAATCAACTGAACCGTAAACCGGATGCCTGCAGGTGGGAGTGCCGCCTGCTCATTTTTAGGAGGATCTATGAAAAAGAAAACCGAGCAGAATGCTGCGGGAGCGCCGCAGACGGGGAAAACGGCCGGTGCCGGAGCAGCCGGGTTCCTGAAAAAGAACTGGAAGTGGCTGGTCCCGGTGGCCTGCGTGGCCGTGCTGGGCGGTGTGTGGCTGCTCAAGCCCAAGGCCGACAAGCCTGCCAGCGTGGATACCAGCTATGTGGAGACCGCGCCGGAACAGCGGGACCTCGTCAATGCCCTGAGCGGCACCGGCACCCTGAAGCCGGCGAATACTTATAATGTCAAGTCGCTGGTGTCCGGCAAGGTGCTGACCTGCAGCTTTGAGGAAGGCGACAACGTGGAAGAGGGCGATGTGCTCTACACCGTGGACTCCTCCGACGCTACCACCAAGGTGGAGCAGGCGGGCATCACCCTGCAGCAGGCCCAGCGCAACTACGACAAGACGGTGGACCGCCAGTATGTGCGCGCGGAAGTGGCCGGTGTCGTGAGCAGCCTGAAGGTCGCCAAGGGCGACGAGGTGACCAGTGGCCAGGAAGTGGCCGTGATCCGCGACAACTCCAAGATGACACTGGCACTGGAGTTCCCGGCGGCAGACGCAGCCGGTTTCTCGGTGGGGCAGAGCGCGGACGTGACGCTGGACGGTACCTTTGAGACCCTGACCGGCACCATTACCGCCGTCACCGGCACCGATGCCCTGAGCACCGGCAACCTGCTCACCCGCACCGTGACCATCTCGGTGCGCAATGCAGGCGGCCTGACCACCGCCCAGGCGGCCACCGCTACTGTGAACGGCGTGAGCTCCATCGGCGCGGCCGCCTTCCAGTATCAGGCCGAGCGCACCCTGACGACGCTGGCCGCCGGTACGGTCACCGCCATCCATGCACGCGAGGGCGACAGCGTGAACAAGGACGACATCGTGCTGCAGATCAGCGGTGATGACCTGAGCGAGTCCATCCAGTCCGCTTCTGAGACCCTGCGCGGTGCGGAACTGTCCATGCAGAGCACCCAGGACACCATGAACAACTACACCATCACCTCGCCCATCAGCGGCACCATCATCGAAAAGGCCGCCAAGGTGGGCGATGCCCTGAGCACGGGCAGCGACCTGTGCACCATCTACGACCTGAGCTACCTGGAAATGACCATCAATGTGGATGAGCTGCAGGTCAGCAGCCTGTCGGTGGGGCAGACCGTGCAGGTCACCGCCGACGCCGTGCAGGACAGGACCTATGAGGGCGTTGTGACCCGCGTGTCCATGAAGGGCGACACCAGCGGCGGCACCACCACCTACCCGGTCACCGTGCGCATCGACGAGACCGACGGCCTGCGCCCCGGCATGAACGCCAACGCGGAGATCGTGGTGGCCCAGGCCAAGAACGCACTGGCGGTGCCCAATGCAGCCGTGGTGCGCGGCAGCTATGTGCTGGTGACCCAGGATTCCCCCAGTGCGGTCAACGCAGACCCGGACATGGTCGCACCGGACGGCTTTGTGTACGTCAAGGTCAAGCTGGGCGTCAGTGACAGCGATTACACCCAGGTTGTCAGCGGCCTGACCGCGCAGGACACCGTGGGCTACGACCCCAGCTCGGTGAGCAGCGATACCTATTACGACAACGGCGGCTATGAGTACATGACCGATGGCACCACCGACACGACGGGCGGCGAGACCACCGACGGCACGGCCGATGGGGAAGGTGCAGAAAGCACCGTGACCGAGGAACCGGCCGTTGACGAGCCGGTGGACGCCGGAAATGACGGCGAAGTGATCGGCGAGGCCGACGGCGTGATCCTGACCTGACACGGAGGAATGCATGAGCGCTCTGATCGAATTTGAAGAGGTCTGCAAGTATTACCAGATGGGCGACACCACGGTAAAGGCCGCAGACCACATTACCATGAAGATCGACAAAGGCGAGTTCGTGGCCATCGTGGGCCAGTCCGGCTCCGGCAAGTCCACCTGCATGAACATCATCGGCTGTCTGGATGTGCCTACCCACGGGGTGTACCGGCTCAACGGCCGGGACGTGGGTAAGATGAGCCGCAACGAACTGGCCTCGGTCCGCAACGAGATGCTGGGCTTCATCTTCCAGCAGTACAATCTGCTGCCCCGGCTGAACCTGATGGAGAATGTGGAGGTGCCGCTGGTGTACGCGGGCGTCTCCCGCGCCGAGCGGCACGCCCGTGCCCGTGAGGTATTGGAGCAGGTGGGCCTGGGCGACAAACTGAAAAACCGGCCCAATCAGCTTTCCGGCGGCCAGCAGCAGCGTGTGTCCATTGCGCGGGCACTGGTGCGCAACCCGCCGGTGATCCTGGCCGACGAGCCCACCGGTGCACTGGACTCCCACACCGGCCGCGAGGTGCTGGGGCTTTTGCAGCAACTGCACAAGCAGGGACATACCGTGGTGCTGATCACCCACGACAACTCCATTGCCGTGCAGGCCGACCGCATCATCCGGCTGGAGGACGGCCGGGTGGTGTATGACGGCGACTCTCACGCACCGGAGGCCATGGTGCAGCCCACTCTGCTGCCCGAAACGCCGGAAAAGGAGGAACAGGCATGATCTTTGAAACCTTCCGGCAGGCCATCCAGAACGTGTGGAGCAACAAGCTGCGCACCTTTCTGACCATGCTGGGCATCATCATCGGCGTGATGGCGGTCATCGTCATCGTGGGTCTGGGCAACGGTATGACCAAGAGCATGCGGGACAGTTTTTCCGCGATGGGCACCAACACCCTGAGCATTCAGGTTTGGGGCTACGGCTCCCGCACCGTACCGGTGGACGATATGTACGACATCTGCCAGCGGCACTCCGACCTGATCAAGGCAGTGTCGCCCCAGATCGAATTCAGCGGCAACGCCAGCGGTACGCTGAAGATCGGCACCACCAGTTACCGCTGGTCCAACATCAGCGGTGTGGACGAGAACTACACCGAAATGAAAAATTACCAGATCGCACAGGGACGCGGCCTGCAGTACATGGATATGCAGGACAACAAGCAGGTCTGCATCATTGGCGATTACCTGAACCGGGTGGCTTTTGGCGGCAACGGTGTGGGGCAGACGCTCAAGATCGGTGCCAACAAGTTCCGCATTGTGGGCGTGCTGGCGGCCAAGGTCAGCAACCCCACCATGCAGCAAGGCAGCGACGACGACTGCGTCTACCTGCCCTACACCACCGTGATGCGGCTTTCCAGCCAGAGCGCGGTGAATAACTACACGGCTGTGATGACGGACGAAAACTTTGCCAACGAGGCCAAAACCACGATGGAAGAGGAGCTGCAGAAGATCCTCAAGACCGAAAACGGCTACTATGTGTACAGCGCCAGCGAGTGGCTGGAGGAAATGAACAAGATGATCAACATGGTCATCGTGGTGCTCACCGGCATTGCCAGCATCTCGCTGCTGGTGGGCGGCATCGGCATCATGAACATCATGCTGGTGTCGGTGACCGAGCGCACCCGGGAGATCGGCATCCGCAAGGCACTGGGTGCCAAGGAGCGTACCATTCTGGCGCAGTTCGTGGTGGAAGCTGCCACCACCTCGGCGCTGGGGGGTGCGCTGGGCATCGCACTGGGCTATGCGGTGAGCATGGCGGCCAACAAGGTGCTGCCCATGTTCATGAGCGATACCGCCATCACGGTGAGCCCATCGTTCAACTCCATCGTGGTGGCTTTTGGCATCTCGGTGGGCATCGGTGTACTGTTCGGCTATCTGCCGGCCCGGCGCGCGGCACGTCTCAATCCCATCGAGGCGCTGCGCTACGACTGAGCCCGAAGAAAGGGGAATACCTATGAAAAAACGTTTTCTCGCACTTTTGCTGGCGGTGAGCATGGCGGTGTCCATGCTGGCCATGCCGGCGGCTGCGCTGGGCAGTGCCAGCAACACGGCCGTGCAGACGTCCATCACGCTGGGCGGTATGGACGCCGGGCAGACCGGCAGCCTGGACGCCGCCGTCACCCGCGGGGCCTTTGCCCGCATGCTGGTGGCGTTCTCGGCGTACCGGGAGAGCGCAGCCTCCCAGGGGGCTGTGGGCACCCTGTATAAGGATGTGCCCGGCTCTTCGCAGTGGGCACCCTACGTCCGCATTGCGGTGCAGCAGGGCTGGATGAACGGCTACACGGACGGCACCTTCCGCCCGGACAACGCCGTCACGCTGGAAGAAGCCTGCACGGCCGTGCTCAAGCTGCTGGGCTACAAGATGACAGATCTGAACGGTGCCTTCCCGGCGGCGCAGCTGAACAAGGCTCAGGAACTGGGCCTGCGCAGCCAGCTGAACAGGGCACAGGGCCAGACCATGAACTATGAGGACTGCGCCATGCTGCTGTACAACGCCCTCACGGCCAACACGGCCTCCGGCGGAGCCTATGGCAGCACCCTGGGCTTTACCGTGGCAAATGGTCAGGTGGACACCTCCACGGTGCTGCTCAGCAGCCTGAAGGGACCCTTTGTGGCGTCGGAGGGCACCCAGCTGCCTTTTGCACCGGTGAGCGTGTACCGCAACGATAAGGTGTCGGAGTCCGGCGAACTGAACAAATACGATGTGTATTATTACAGCGAGAGTCTGCAGACAGTATGGATCTATACCCGCCGCGCCGCAGGCCGCATCACAGCAGTTTCGCCCAGCGCCAGCGCTCCCACGGCGGTGACCGTGGCCGGTACCAGCTACCAGCTGGGCAGCTCGGCGGTGGCGTCCAAGATCTCGTCCTTGAACGGCGGCGGCGTGGGCGAAGTGGTCACCCTGCTGCTGGGCATGGACAATGAGGTGGCGGATGTGGTCACCGGCGAAGAGGCCGACAGCGTGTTCTACGGCGTGGTGCAGACGGCCACCCGCTCCCTTGTGGAGGACAACGGTGCCGACGTGCTGCAGCGCGTAGCAGTGATGTGCACCGACGGCATCACCCGCACGGTGAACGTGGACAAAAGCCTGAACTACCCCGCCGGTTGGATGGTGCGCATCGACGTGACGCCGGAAGGTGAGAACGTGACCGCTATTGAAAACCGGACCATCAGCGGCACGGTGAGCGCAGACGCCACCATGCTGGGCGACCATAAACTGGCAGACGACGTGCAGATCCTGGATACGACTACGGAGGGTGTGGCTGGGACGGTTCGTCCCAGCCGCCTATCCGGGACGAAACTGAACATGTTGAATGTCCGCTACTATACGCTTAACGACAACGGCGAGATCGACCGGCTGATCCTCAACGATGTCACCGGCGACCTGTGGAAGTACGGCGTGCTGGACGATATCCGGAACATTGCGGCCAACCTGCCCTCCACCAAGACCCCTGCCACTGCAGGGGATTCTGAGGGCGAAGGCTCTGATGGGACCACCCAGGTGCTGAAGGACCTGCGGAGCGTGCTGGTGCCTACCACCAGCGAGATCCTGTGGGGCGTCATCAACGGCGATATCCTCCAGACCGTGTGGAATAAGGTCACCAGCAGCACCGGCTCCCTGGTGAGCATCGGCGTCAAACAGCTGGCTAAGGTGGTAGGGGAGCCTTATGGCACCATCCTGAACTATGTGGGCGGCGGTGCCACCTATGTGTGCTATGTCAATGGACAGCTTACCAGCTACACCACCTCCATCAAATACCCGGTGCTGGCCGGCGGCCTGGCCGTGCGGCAGGAAGTGAACGGTTCGGTCAAGGCGATGATTCAGCTGATGCCCATGAAGATCGACAAGGTGGGTGCCGCGTCGGTGCTGTCCGGTTCCACCCGCTATGAGGTAGCGGACAATGCCCAGGTGTACCTGTGGTACAAGGGCCAGTATTATGCCACGAAGCTGGCCGAGGTGAACTCGGACGATTACTACCTCACCGGCTGGTACGACAACTTTGGCTGCGCCGCGGGCAAGCGCGTCCGCGTGATCGTGGCCGTGAAGAAGGACTGATGCGCTATTACAGCGCCCCGCGCCGGGCACTGCGCGGGGTACGGCAGCTGCTTTATCCGCGTCGGTGCCCCTTCTGCAATGCGGTGCTGGGCAGCATAAGGACCTGCCCGGACTGTGCGGAAGAAGTGGACCGGCTGCGCCGGAAGCCCGGCATCCGGCTGGACGCATCGCAGCATTATCTGGGCGGCCTGAGCGGCGCAGCGGCACCGTTCCGATATGAGGGCTGCGTGCGGCGGGCCATCCTGCGGGCAAAGTATCAGGCTGCACCATGGACGGCGGTGGAGCTGGGCGTGGTGCTGGCAGAGCTTGCCTTTGGCAGCGAGGTCCGGATGAGGGGCGCGGAACCGGTGCCTCAGCGGGTGGAAGGTGCCCGGCTCGGCTATGACTGCATCGTGCCGGTACCGGCGTCCAGCCGCAGACGCGGGTACAATGTACCGGAACGCATGGCGCAGCCGCTGGCAGAGGCACTGGACCTTCCGCTGGAAACAAAGGCGCTTGCTCCTGCCCGCCGGAAGGACCGGCAGGCAGGACTGCCCTTTGAACAGCGCCTGGCCAATGTGGCCGGTGCGTTCCGCGTGCAGGACCCGGACCTCATAGAGGGCCGCCGCGTGCTGCTGGTGGACGATGTGATCACCACCGGTGCTACGGCTGCCGCCTGTGCACAGGCTCTGCTTTCGGCGGGTGCGGAGAGCGTGTTTGCGGTGGCTGTGGCTACGGTGGAATTTCCGCCCATTGCCCAGCCGACCCTGCCCTTGCAGGAGGATGCGGACGAAGAAATTTAAAAAAGTTGCCGAAAAGTGCTTGACAAAATGCGAGAAGTCGGGTATACTAATCAAGCTGTGAGCGACAGACGCTTACAGATATCCGGGTGTAGCGCAGTTTTGGTAGCGCGCTTGAATGGGGTTCAAGAGGCCGTGAGTTCGATTCTCGCCACTCGGACCAAGAGGTCCAACGATTTCGCAACAGAAGTCGTTGGACCTTTTCTTTTTTTGTGCCTGCGGCAGACGGCTTTTTTGCGTGCGACAGGAGGAACGACGGCAGAAATAAAACACAAAAAATTTGTAGGATATGTAGAATATCGCGCTTGAAATTGTGCATTTCTCCCAACAAAAACCTTGAAAACGTGTCAATCTTGAGAAAAAATAACCGCCTTTGTTTACAAAATGGTTACAGGCTGGTATACTTTATGGCAGTGAAACGTGAAAAATGATGCCAGAAAAGGGAGGAGCGACCAGACCGTGAATACCGCAGCGCCAACGACCGCACATAAAAAACTGGTGGGCATTCTGCTCACCATCGTGTTTGCACTCACCTGTCTGCCCGCAGCACTGGCTGTGGACCTGAATGTGGATGCCGGGTTCTACTTCAAGCAGAGCCGGGGCGGCACCTGCACGCTGGCTTCGGCTGCCATGATGCTGCGCCGCCGCGCTTACTTTGACGGACGGACTGACTGGGTGGATGTGACTGAAAACAGTGTGCGCTCCACGGCCTGGTCCAATGGTCTGGCCCACAGCTTTACATACCGGGAGATGCAGGTGGCCTATGCGACCCTGCCCTCCAATAATCAGGAAAAGACCCAGCTGCTCATCCAGCTGCTGGCTCAGCACCCGGAAGGCATCGTCCTGTACGACCGCACGCAGCCCCATGCCGTGTTGCTGACCGATTATACGAACGGCGTGTTCTATTGTTCCGACCCGGCCGGGAACATCTCCTCCGGCCGCATCCCGCTCACCAGCTCCAGCGTGTCCATTGCACAGGCGTCCTGCTACTGGTATGTGAGCTCCGACCACAACGGCGCAGCCCTGCAGGCAGATGACCTGCGGTTGGAAGGCATGCGTTATCCGGTCAATGTGCGCACCGGCAGCGGCATGGCCCTTACCGGCACCGCCAACAGCACCTCCGGCAGCACGCTGGAAGGTGTGCAGGTGGCCATCCTGGACGAGAACGACAAGATCGTGCAGTCCGCACAGGCCCAGGTGGGCGGAACCAGCTTCTCCCTCAAGACGCTGGACGACCAGATCCACTTCGGTGAGCTGCCCACGGGCTGCTACACCTACATGGTCATCGTGACCGAGACCAGCGGCGAGACCCTTTGCTTCGCCAGCGACTTCACCGTTTCGGATGCCGCCACCAGCACCGCTACCTACTGGTCGGTGCAGGACCCCGACGGTACCAAACTTACCGACCAGACCATTACGGCCACGGCGGAAGAAACGATCCAGAGCACCCTCGGCTGGCTGTCCGGCCTGTTTGGCTGATCCCTTCTGCATGCATTTCACAGAGCCTGTCTCCTTCGGGAGATGGGCTCTTTTTTTATCCGGACAGGGAAGTTCCGGGGTAGTAATGGGCCAGGATGTCGGCAAAGTTCTGCCCCTGCTCGGCCAGTGCCTTGGCACCCCACTGGCTGAGCCCCACGCCATGGCCGTAGCCTTTTGTGGTAAAACAGAACGTACCGCTTTCATACCGGACCGTGAAGCAGGTGCTGCGCAGGCCCAGCGCTTGCCGCAGGGCCGTACCGGTGATGCGCTGCCCGCAGACCGGCAGGGCAGCAACATAACCGGCGGCGGTGTACTCCGGGGTGCCGAACCACTGCTCCGGGGCGGCAAAGTCAGCGGTGAGGCCCAGGGCAGCCAGTTGCTGTGCCGTCTGCTGTGCCGAAAGGGTCAGGGCGTACTCGTAATGGTCGGCGGAAAGGTCGGTGCTGCTGTCCACCGAAACAAGGTAGGGCAGGGCGGTGCCCCAGACGTTTTCGCTGGTCTCGGTGCGGCCGTTGGAGATGGCAAAATAGCTGGCACAGGCAGGGGCACCGTCGCAGAGCAGTACGGTATGTTCCACCTCGTCCACCAGCGCGGACAGACGGGCATAGTTGGTCTCATAGGCAGTGCCCCAGTAGCTGCGCAGCACCGGGTCAGTCAGGCAGCCCTGCCGTCGTGCCGGGTCGGCCGTCAGCCAGCCGATACTGTCCGGTGCGGCATGGTCGCGGCAGTACAGCGCGTAGCTGTGGGCGGCAACGGCCTGTGCCTTGAGGGCCTCGTCCGGCCAGCTCACCGGCATTTCGGCCGCTACCGCGCCGATGAGATATTCCCGGCGGGACAACTCCAGCACCTGCCCGGTGGAGGCATCCTGAATCAGGAACCGGTCCGCGTCACCGGCGTAGGCAGCGGAGATTTCCGGGGCGGAAGCAGTGCTCTCCGGTGATGAAAGCGGAAGGCGGACCGTGGAAACGGCAGGCCCCAGCACCGCGCGGGTGAGGTGGTAGGCGGCCAGAGGCAGGGCGCATCCAAGCACCAGGAGCAGAGTGCACAGCAGCAGAAAAGCTTTTTTCATAACGGGATCTCCCTTGCAGCGTGAAAAAGATTCTGTCTCCAGTATAAAAAGACCTGCCTGCAAAACCCTGCGAAAAAATGCTGCCCGCAAAAATGAAAGTCGTTTGGCACGGGCCAGTGAGAAGTGAACACATTGCGCTTGAATTTACTGCACAAAAGCGATAATATAAGATTATGTCCATCAGTGAGGATGGCAGGAAAGTATGGGAAAGTAAAAAATAGGAACCGGAAGAAAGGAGAGATCCCCCGTGAATTTTGCACATGCAGAAGTGGCGACCCTGGACCCCACCACGATGCGGACCCTGTGCGAGGAGTACATGGCCAACAACTACATCGACCCCGAGACCAGTGAGCGTCTGGGCGTCAAGCGCGGTCTGCGCAACCCGGACGGCACCGGCGTGCTGGCCGGCCTGACCAACGTGTGTGACGTTGTGGGCTACAAAAAGGATCAGGAAGGACATGTGATCCCCACCCCCGGCAAGCTGATCTACCGCGGCGTCAACATCAACGAGATCGTGGAGGAGGCCTACCGCAACGACCGCTTTGTGTTTGAGGAAGTGATCTGGCTGCTGCTGTTCGGCAGCCTGCCTACCCAGGAGCAGCTGGATGATTTCTGCGAGATCCTGGCCGAGCACCGCGCTCTGCCGGAGGGCTTTATGGATACCATGAATGCCCCCTCCCCCAACATTATGAATAAGCTGCAGCGTTGTGTGCTGGGCCTGTACTCCTACGACGAGCACGCCGAGGACCTGACCCTGGAAAATATCCTGAACCAGAGCATCAACCTGATCGCCAGCATGCCCACCATGATGGTGAACGCTTATCAGATGAAACGCCGCTACTACGACAAGCAGAGTATGTTCTTCCATCTGCCCAAGCCGGGCCAGAGCACCGCAGAGCATATCCTGAGCACCTACCGGCCGGACCAGAAGTTCACCCACGAGGAAGCCAAGCTGCTGGATATGTGTCTGTTGGTCCACGCAGACCACGGCGGCGGCAACTGCTCCACCTTCACCACCCGCGTGCTGTCCTCCTCGGGCACCGACACCTACTCGGCCATTGCGGCAGGCATCGGTGCCTTGAAGGGCCCCAAGCACGGCGGTGCCAACCTGATGGTCAACCGTCAGCTGCAGGATGTCCTGAAGCATGTGGAAAACCCGGACGATGACGATGAGGTGCGCGAGTATCTGCGCCGCATCCTGCGCAAGCAGGCCGGTGACGGCTCCGGTCTGATCTACGGCATGGGCCACGCAGTGTACACCATCAGCGACCCCCGTGAGGTGATCCTGAAGCAGCGTGCCCGTCACCTGGCCTACGAGAAGGGCTTTGAGGAAGAGTACAATATGCTGTGCAGCATCGAGCGGCTGGCCCCCGGCATCTTTGCCGAGGAAAAGGGCAGCACTAAGCCGGTGTGTGCCAATGTGGACCTGTTCAGCGGCCTGATTTACAATATGCTGGGCATCTCCGAGGACCTGTACACCCCCCTGTTTGCCATTGCCCGTGTGCCGGGCTGGTGCGCTCACCGGGTGGAAGAGGTCGTGTTCGCCAACCGCATCATCCGCCCGGCCTACAAGTATCTGGGCGTGCGCCAGAAATACAAGCCGATCGAGGAACGCTGATGAATGCACTGATTTTGCTTTCGATTCTCCTGTCCGCTGCGCTGGGCATCGCCCGCGGGGCAGATCTTGCCTTTGGTACCGATGCCGTGACCGGGCTGTGTACGGTCGGCTCGGTGTGGTGGCGCTATGCGGCATTGGGCGCGGTGGTGCTGGCCGCAGTGCTCATCGGTCGGCACTGCGCCGGAAAAGCCGAGACGGTCCGCAGCCGTCAGCCTCTGGCCGGAGTGCTGGCCTTTGCCGGAGCGGTGTGCTTTCTGGCGGCTGCCGGTGCGCAGCTGGCGGTGGGCCTGTCGGCAACGAGCAGCTTCGTGCGGTCCATTCTGGAGTGCATCTGCGCGGTGTGGCTCAGCACGCTGGGCCGCTGCTGGCTTACCCCTTCCGGCTGGAAAAAGCCTACGGGCGGGCTGTATCTGGCGGTGGCGGGCAGTGTGCTGTTCTACTGGAACGTGCTGATGCGCTTTATGGAGAACAGTTCCAGCTGGCACCGGGTGGCCCCCACCGCAGCGGTGTGGCAGGCGCTGGCAGCACTGTTGCTGCTGAGCAGCCTTGCCCGGGCGCTGTACCTGCCAAAGCCGGAAAACGGCCGCACCCTGTGCGCCGCCGGTCTGGCAGCACTCTGCCTGTGCCTGTGCTGGGAGCTGCCCTATGCAGCGGTTCTGGCGGTTGGAGCAGCGGCAGAACCGGCCCTGCTGCCGGAGCTGTTTGCCGCGCTGGCACTGTGCTGCGTGGGAGCGCTGGGCGGCGTGTGCGCCGCAGCCTGCGCACGGCGTCCGGAGTGACGAAAACACCGTCCGTTCTCTTGGTGTAATTGCCCAAAACGGGAGAGGGAAATTCGATAAAATCGTACAAAAGCAAAAAATGATGGATTTACCTTGTTAATTTTTTGGCAGAGACTTGAAAGTTTCTGCATTTTGGTCTAAAATAAAGATACCGTGATTTATCCATTTTAGGGTAAAAACAATTAGGAGGTACTATTAACATGGCTGTTAGAGTTGCTATCAATGGTTTCGGCCGCATTGGCCGTCTGGCTTTCCGTCAGATGTTTGACGCTGAGGGTTACGAGGTCGTCGCAATCAACGACCTGACCAGCCCCAAGATGCTGGCTCACCTGCTGAAGTACGATACTGCTCAGGGCTCCTTCTGCGGCAAGATCGGCGAGGGCAAGCACACTGTTGAGGCTACCGAGGACTCCATCATTGTTGACGGCAAGGAGATCAAGATCTACGCTGTTAAGGATGCAAAGGATGCTCCCTGGGGCGAACTGAACGTTGACGTCGTTCTGGAGTGCACCGGCTTCTACACCAGCAAGGAGAAGAGCATGGCTCACATCCAGGCTGGCGCAAAGAAGGTCGTTATCTCTGCTCCTGCCGGCAAGGATCTGAAGACCATCGTCTACTCCGTCAACGAGAAGACCCTGACCGCTGAGGATCAGGTCATCTCCGCTGCTTCCTGCACCACCAACTGCCTGGCTCCCATGGCTGACACCCTGAACAAGACCTACCCCATCGTTTCCGGCATCATGACCACTGTTCATGCTTACACCGGCGACCAGATGATCCTGGATGGTCCTCAGCGCAAGGGCGACCTGCGCCGTGCTCGTGCTGGCGCACAGAACATCGTTCCCAACACCACCGGCGCTGCTAAGGCTATCGGCCTGGTCATCCCCGAGCTGAACGGCAAGCTGATCGGTTCTGCTCAGCGTGTGCCTGTTCCCACCGGCTCTACCACCATCCTGGTTGCTGTCGTCAAGGGCAAGGATGTCACCAAGGAGTCCATCAATGCTGCTATGAAGGCTGCTACTTCTGAGTCCTTCGGCTACAACGAGGATCAGATCGTTTCTTCTGATGTCATCGGCATGCGTTACGGCTCTCTGTTCGATGCTACCCAGACTATGGTCGCTAAGATCGACGACGACACCTATCAGGTTCAGGTCGTGTCTTGGTACGACAACGAGAACTCCTACACCTCTCAGATGGTTCGTACCATTAAGTACTTTGCTGAGAACTGCTAATCACAGCTCTATGCTCAAAAGTGCTTGAGGTGCCGTGCTGAATGACAGCTAGTACCGGCTTTGCTGGTATGAACATGCTGTGATTGGTACGACAACAGGATATTGAGTTCAACACCCTTCCTTTTGCGGGTTTCCGCAGAGGGAAGGGTGTTTTTTGCGTACAGAATTCTGGATTACTGCTTTTTTGTCTGGACAATGGTTGATTTGTTTATGCGAGAAAATATGCATTTTTACAGGCTGGATGGATAAATTCGAATAGTAATGGCGGTGAGGAGGCAAATACATAAAGAATGAAAAAATGAGGGGTAACGTTGATTTTTGGTCAAAGGAAAAGAGGCTTTGTCGAAGAATTAAAACAGGCAATAGTTGAAAAAAGAAATTTCTTGACGAATTGGGTATTTTAGCAAGAAAATGCGTAAAATAAACTGAAATCTTATCCGTAAAATGAGCAACGATAGTGCAACGAAGTATTGTATGCAAGAAGAAAACATGCTAAAACAATACTGATAACAACAGGCTGAAATTGGTGGAAAGTTGGTATCGAAAGGTTACTCAAAGAACGAAATCTCCTGAGTTGCGGTTGGGGGAAATAAGTATGCTTTTGGTGAGTGGGAGAACAGAAAAACATCTGTACTTTCGAGCAGAGAAACTGTGCAGAATTAAATCACGTGGATGAGATACCCTGGGCGAAAGATCGTCCGGGGTTATTGTGGTACAAAAACAACATAAAATCAGATTTGGAAATCCAGAGGACAAAGCGGGTGAAACGGATCCGATTGCGGAGAATACAGAACCCGTATGGAACCTGTGAAACAATACGCGGCTGTCATAATAGGGACAAGGGTACGGCAGAGAATGAAAGGCTCCGCAACCCGAAGTTCATATTTTCTTACCCGAAGAATGAACGACTGATCTTTTTGGGTGGCAGAAATGCCGCACAGGGAGAAATCTCGACCATGAGGGTGGGGTGACAGCCAGCGGACAGGCGAACGAGCCTATCCGCTCTTTGTGTTGGCCGAGATATTGATGAAGAAATTGAGTGGGATTGTGGGAAAGATTTATGAGTAAAAAACTTGCGATTGCAATGTTCGGACAGAAGCGATTATCAAGAGAGGGCGGAGTAGAAATCGTTGTCAAAGAGCTTTGCACCCGAATGGCACAGAATGGTTGTGATGTGACCTGCTACAACAGAGCAGGCCATCATGTGAGTGGTGCAGAATATGACGATGCTGGTAAAACGGAGTACGAGGGAATCCGTCAGAAGTTTGTTCCGACCATTGAACGGCGCGGGGCTAGAGATATAATAGGGTCAACCAAGAAAACCTACGATAACTAAATGGTTTTGACGGCTTGAGTTGTCCTTCAAATGTTTTATTTGTTGAAAAACTGCAAGAAGCGGGAAATCCTGAGGGTTATATGTAGGTGGCTTTTGGAAGCTCTGTTTTGACCCACAAAAAGGAGCAGCAAATAAAGATTGCAGGAGAGTTCAAGCCTACGGTGGATTGCCTTTGTGCGATCCGCCGTGGGTTTGTTGCTGTTTATATAGAAAAAGTGAGGAGTGCAGAATGTACATGAATGACGGAAATAAAACGAAAATCAATCTGAGAAACAAGAGTGTTTTTATCACGGGTGTAGCTGGTTTTATCGGTTCTAACCTTGCAAAGAGACTGCTCTCCACGGTGGAGGGTGTCAAGGTTGTGGGTCTGGACAACATGAACCACTATTATGATGTGCGCCTGAAGGAAGCACGTTTGAACGAATTGGAGCAGTTTGACAATTTCAGCTTCGTAAAAGGTAATCTGGCAGACAAGGCTGTGATCGAATCTATCTTTGAGCAGTATAAGCCGGAAATCGTAGTGAACCTCGGTGCGCAGGCGGGTGTCCGCTATTCCATTACGAACCCTGATGCCTATGTGGAAGCAAACTTGATTGGCTTCTATAACATTCTGGAAGCCTGCCGCCATTCTTACGATGAAGGGCATACTCCGGTGGAACATTTGGTTTATGCGTCGAGTTCTTCCGTATACGGCAGCAATAAAAAAGTGCCGTACAGTACGGATGACAAGGTGGATAACCCGGTATCGCTGTATGCAGCGACCAAGAAGTCCAATGAACTGATGGCACATGCCTATTCTAAACTGTACAACATTCCTTCCACGGGTCTGCGCTTCTTCACAGTATACGGCCCTGCTGGTCGCCCGGATATGGCGTACTTCGGCTTTACTAACAAGCTGCTGAAAGGCGAAACGATTCAGATTTTCAACTACGGTAACTGCAAGCGTGACTTTACTTATGTGGATGATATTGTCGAGGGCGTTGTCCGTGTGATGCAGGGTGCGCCGGAACGTAAAAATGGTGAAGATGGTCTGCCCGTTCCTCCGTATGCAGTTTATAACATCGGCAACCAAAACCCGGAAAATCTGCTGGACTTTGTACAGATTTTGCAAGAAGAACTGATTCGTGCTGGTGTTCTGCCGGAAGATTATGATTTTGAAGCACACAAAAAATTGGTTCCGATGCAACCTGGTGATGTACCTGTGACCTATGCAGATACCAGTGCGCTGGAGCGTGACTTCGGATATAAGCCCTCTACCAGTTTGCGCGAGGGGTTGCGGAAGTTCGCTGAGTGGTACGCAAAGTTCTACAAATAATGAAGAATAGGAAAATAAACCGATGAAGTGTGTTGAGGTTTACAAGGAATTATATCATCAGGAACCGTTTGATGTGGCGTTCTGCCCGTACCGCATCAGTCCGCTGGGTGCGCATATCGACCATCAGTACGGAAAAATCAATGGTTTGGCAATCGACAAGGGAATCCACATGGCCTACCACCCGAAACAGAATGGTGTGGTGGAGTTGCAGTCGCTGAACTTCCCGAAGCGTGCCCAGTTCTTTGTAAATGCAGTGCCGGAAGAAAAGCAGGGAGACTGGGCTGATCATCTGCGTGGTGCGGCAAAGATGCTGGGAGAAAAGTACCGCCTGAAAGTTGGTCTGTCTGGCATTATCGAGGGTAGCCTGCCGATTGGCGGTTTGTCCTCGTCGGCTTCGGTCATTATTTGCTTTTTGTCTGCACTGTGCAAAGTGAATGGTATCCATCTAGAGCCGATGGAGATGATTCTCACGGCGAAGGCCGCAGAAAACCAGTATGTTGGTGTTGCTTGCGGCAAGCTCGACCAGAGCTGCGAAGTTCTTTCTAAGAAAAACCATCTACTGTACCTCGATACGAAAGATGACAGCTATGAACTGATCCCTACCAGTGAGAAAATGAAGCCTTATAAGGTGGCAATCTTCTTCTCCGGCTTGGAGCGTTCTTTGAAAAACTCTAAGTACAATCTGCGGCAGGACGAGTGCAAGGCAGCGGCCTATGCACTAATGGGCTATGCAGGGATGGACTATGACACCTTTGCAAATACCCGGCTGCGCGATGTGCCGTATGAGGTGTTTGAAGCCTATAAAGACCGTCTGCCAGAATTGTGGCGTAGACGCGCAGAACACTATTACAGCGAGTTTGCTCGTGCCGAAAAGGGTGCAGAACTGTGGCGTAAAGGTGATTTGGAAGGCTACGGTCAGCTGGTTTTCGAGAGTGGCAAATCTTCCATTTATAATTACGAGTGTGGCTGCGATGAATTGAAAAAACTGTATGAAATTATGGCTGACACTGATGGTATCTACGGTGGCCGCTTCTCCGGTGCGGGATTCAAAGGCTGCTGCATGGCGCTGATTGACCCAGACAAGGCCGAAGATATTGAAGCAAAGGTCACAGCAGAGTATCTGAAAGCGTTCCCGGCATTGGAAGGTAAGTACAGTTTCCATCTGTGCGAGAGTGCCGATGGTGTGGAACTGTAAGGAGAATACATAGATGAAATGTTTGATTTTAGCAGCGGGCTACGCTACACGGCTTTATCCGCTGACGGAGAATTTTCCGAAGCCGCTCCTGAAAGTGGGAGAAAAGTCCATCCTTGATTGGCTGGTGGATGATTTAGTGGATACCACCGAAATTGACGAATTTGTGGTGATTTCCAACCACAAGTTCGCACAGCATTTTGAGGATTGGAAAAGTAATAAGCAAAAGACGCGGCCTTATGAGATTATTGTGCTCGACGATGGTACAAGCACCAATGAAACTCGTCTGGGAGCAGTCAAAGATATTCAACTGGCGGTAGAAAAGCTGAATC